>ODAI010083424.1_pt1 | contig 41770 bp, 36 predicted proteins | sample 1539321 | NCBI WGS metagenome assembly ODAI01 (sample SAMN02144231, study PRJEB22623) | gut metagenome | biome: sheep rumen | host: Ovis aries | place: New Zealand
CTCCCCTGAAGAACTTTGGCTTTATTTAGTTCGGTCTTTCCGTGTCTAATTATATAAATTATTTTTCACCGCTTACTTTTCAAATGATCTCAATCCGTTCTCCGTCCACCGGGATCAGGACCTGCTCGGCATAACGGGTGCATGCCAACTCCTTTTTCAGCTGGTCCCGACTCAGATGAGCATGGCTCACAGCATCCATGTGGCTGGCAATCACGATACTGTCCGGCTTGCAGTCGCAGGTCTTTTTTACGTCCCCGGCATTCATAATCAGGCGGCCTCTTTTACCACGAGCATCGCAGGCATTCACGATAATAACATCCGGCTTAAAATGGCTGATCACTGACCTGACGCCATCATAATATACCGTGTCACCCGCAACATATACGGTCTTCTCACCGTCATTCGTCAGCGTGGGACTGGCAGCAGCCGTACAAGCATCAGCACTCTCGCCATACGTCACCGTGGCATCCTCGGGAGCCGTCACGCTGATGCCATGGGCAGCACCGTCGTAAGTACCGGTATAGCCTGTTGCCGATACGCCAGTCATGGCAGCTGCACTGATGGTGAAGTTGGTAGTGGCAGAAGCGGGCAACGAATAGTTGCTGTTGCTCAGGGCCGTGGCCGTTGCAGTATGCGTGCCTACAGCAGAGGCGGCACCTGATACGGTCACCGTACATGCATCCTGTCCTACGAGGTTAGAGACCGTGGCCGTGGGAACATGTGTCTGGCCATCGTACGTGAACGTCAGATTGCTCCAGCTCAGCGTGGCCTCTTTCGCAGTGATCTTCACAACCTGGGAGCCGGTCACGTCTGTATAGCCCGTCTTCGATACCTTATAATATACGGCCTTCTCACCGACATTCGTCAGAGTGGGACTGGCTGCAGCCGTGCAGGCATTGGCACTCTCGCCATACGTCACCGTGGCACCCTCGGGAGCCGTCACGCTGATGCCATGGGCAGAACCGTCGTAAATGCCGGTATAGCCTGTTGCCGATACGCCAGTCATGGCAGCTGCACTGATGGTGAAGCTGGTAGTGGCAGAAGCGGGCAACGAATAGTTGCTGTTGCTCAGGGCCGTGGCCGTTGCAGTATGCGTGCCTACCGCAGAGGCGGCACCTGATACGGTCACCGTACAAGCATCCTGACCTACGAGGTTAGAGACCGTGGCCGTGGGAACATGTGTCTGGCCATCGTACGTGAACTCAGTGTCGCTCCAGCTCAGCGTGGCCTCCTTCGCCGTGATGCTGGCAGTAGCAGTAGTCTGACTACCAGTGGATCCCACGGTATAGTTAGCACTGCTCAGTGTGATGCCACTGATGGTAATAGTCTTGTCCGTACCCACGTTGGCATCGGCAAAAGTGCCTGTAGCACTACTGACGCTGACACCACTCACAGTTGCGCCAGTAGCATCTTGGATAGTAGCACTGCTGTAACCGAGTGTTGCCGTCGTAGTGCCGTCGTATTCCTTATTGCTGGCTGTGATGCCGCTAACCGTCACTGTGGCAGGGTTAACGGTCAGCGTGTAGGAAATGGAGCCCGGTTTGACATAATCATCACCTGCATACGCAGCACTGATAGTCGTTTCGCCAACACCAACAACGGTAACATCGCCAGAATTTTCATTGACGGTTGCCACATTAGTATTTGACGAGGAATAAGCCAAGACCAGTTTTTCAAATTGTCCAGGATCTACCGTTGGTGGATTGAAAGACTGACCATAGGTAGCTATTGCAGAAGATTCGGAAAACTGCACTCCCCTATCACCTAACTCTTTCCGATCGTCATTAATGGTTATGGTGAAGTTTGCGGAAAGAGAGGACGCGGATCCGCCTGCTTCTGTAGTTGCATCTATATATGTTGCAGTAATTATCACTGTGCCTTCATAGGCCACAAACGTAACGGTACCTTTTTCGTCTACGGTCGCTACCGATTCATTACTCGATGAGTAAGTAGCAGTACCCGCTTCTTCATACCCATCATTATTCTTGAAATATAACCCAGGTAATGTGTACCCACGATCACGCCAATTAACGGTCTCGGCCGATTTCTCCACGAACTCTTGAGAGACACTCCATGTTCCGAACACCAATGTCTGCCCCCACGCACCCATTGGCATCAGCAGTGCCAATGCCAACAGGGAAAGGAGATGAGATAAAAAATGTTGATCAAATAGTTTTTTCATTACATGATATGGTTAGGGTGATGACGTCATCCTTGCAACTTATCAAACTTCTGGAGCAGGGCATTCAGGCGTTCCACGCTGGCGGGGTCCTGGTCAGCCTTGGCAATCAGTTCGAGGTTATGACGGATATCAGCCATCTTGTCGAACAGGAGCAGAGCCTGCTCGTAACCCTTACCGATGTTCTCGAAGTTCTTTGAGAGAGAGTTGTAGTCCTCGAGCAGACGAGTTTGCTCATCTACGCGACGCTGATAGTCTGCCAGCAGTTGCTGACCCTCTTCGGCCTGCTGTTTAGCAGCCTTTACCTGCAGGAAAAGTGCTATGGAGAGCACTATCACTGCTATCACGAGAATAATCACTGCAATCGTCATACCGTCTTACGCTTTCCTCTGTTCAACCTTCATAAACTTAGTGAATCCCGTCATGGCCAATACCTTGTAGATTTCTGGGCTGACATTGGTCATCTTGAACTGTCCACGCAACTGCATCACCGTGCGCATGGTCTTCTGGATAATGCGAAGGCCTGAAGAGGCCATGTAAGTCAGCTCCGAGCAGTCCATCTCCAAATCCACGCCACCATCCTTCAGTGCGGGCTGGATGTCCTGTTCAAACTGGTTTGCATTCATCGTATCGATGCGACTACCTGTCTTAATGATGGTCTTGCCACCTTCTTTCAAAATCTGTGTCATAATCTAATATTTTTTATTTGGTTATTGTTTTTATTGTTCAATGTTCTTCGTCATCGTCAGTAGGTTCTTGCCTTCGAGTCTCTGATAGGTGACGTGGTTCATGATGTTCTTAACGATGAAGATACCCATCCCTCCAATCTCACGCTCAGCGGGATTCACATCGGGGTCGGCATCCTCCTTCGCCGTGGGGTCAACCTCTTTTCCCTGGTCGCTGAGCACAAAGGTGAGTTTCTTACCGTCGCACTTGGCCAGCAACTCAATTTCGGAGTCAGCCTCCTTGGGATACGCATAGAAGATCACGTTGGAGACCATCTCCTCCATGACTAAGTTCAGGTTCATCTGCATCTCCATGTCGAGATGCAGTTCTTCTCCGATTTCCTCGATGAACTGGGCAACACGCTCCAATTCCGAGATTTGATTCTTAATGCGAAGTTCCTTTCTCATAATTATAGGTTTTCTGTTATCACTTTATCACTTTCACACAGAGCATCGTCAGATCGTCGTTAGGTTCGGCGCCATCGCGATGCTTCTCTACCTCGTTCTTGAGTAATTCGATAGTCTGTTTAGAACTCTCAAACGGAGTCTTCTCCAGAATTTCCAGCAGTCGCTCGTCAGTGAACTGTTCCTGCTGCCGATTCTCGGCCTCATTGAGGCCGTCAGTATATACAAACAGTGGGCGATTGGAGATATCTGCTATCTCCTCGCCCTCGTATTCCATCCCCGGCCACAAGCCGATGGGTGCATTGGGGATCATCTCCAAAAACTCTGAGGTACCGTCATGCAGCAGCACAGGCGGGTTATGACCTGCATTGCAGAAGCCAAGATGCCCTGTTTTCAAATCTGCCACACCAATAAACATGGTGACGAACATGCTCGACTCATTGTCCTCAGAGAGTGTATTGTTCAGTCGGGTTGCTATCTCTGCAGGCGAAAGGTCCTGCTGCGCCAACACATGGAACATATTACGCGCCATAGCCATAAAGAGTGATGCTGGCACACCCTTGCCACTGACATCACCAAGACAGAAGAAGAGTTTGTCACCGATGACAAGGTAGTCATAAAGGTCGCCGCCCACCTCTTTGGCAGGTGTCATTGAGGCATAGAGATCCACGTCCTCACGGTCAGGGAATGTATGTGGTACCATGCCCATCTGGATATTTCGTGCGATACGCAGGTCACTCTCAATACGTTCCTTGGCAGTAGTGGTCTCCTCGAGTTGGTCATAAGCTGTGAGCAACTGGCTATGGGTCTCCTCCAATTGGGTGTGTGCAGCCTTCAGTCGCTTGGCAGAGCGGTAGCGGAAATAGATGAAGATGATGAGAGCCAACACGATAATCGACGCGATGATGATGATGCTGCGCATCTGCTGCTCTGCCTGTTCCATCTTCAAGCGGGCCTGTTCCTGGGCCTGTCTCATCTTCAGCTCGTCGACCTTGAAGATGGTGTTCATCTCTGCCAGTTTGCGTTTCGAGTCATGACGATTGATGGAGTCGTTGATCTGATACATCTCCTTGTATAGGATAGCTGCTTCGCCGGTCTTGCCCAGACTCATCATGATTTCAGCCCGCTGCTGCTTCACGCGCACCAACTCGGCCATGTCATCAATACCGGCCGTCTGCACTGTCAGTCTGTTATTATATGAGAGGGCTTCCTGTAGTCGATTCTCTCGCTGGCTAAGCCGTGCCATGTAAAAGAGCCATGAGCGGTAGACGTCCTCCTCTTCAGAAAGGATACACTCACGCGACTCTTCAAGTTGTTTGGCAGCTGTAGGAGCATCGCCCAATCCGATAGCTGCCTGAGCACAGGCGATATGGTAATATGCCAGTAGGGGTCGGTATCCAGGGTGGTCTTCCGGAATCTTCCAGTCGATTACTATCTGAGAAAGACATTCCTTCCATTTGGCGGTAAGTGCGCGAAGCTGCCGATAGCTATGCAACTGTTCCAGCACATCACAATAGGATGAGAAGAAATTGGGCAGATCCATCGATACAGGATGTATCTTCATCAGCAGGTCGATACACTTCTGATAGGCATCGGCAGCCTCCTGCATGTTGTTCATGTTGTAGTAGGCATTGCCCATCGCGCTGTAGGCCAGTCCCTGCCCCGCCACATCGCCCTGCTCCTTGGCATCGGCATACATCTTCTCTGCTTCCTGCATGCCCAGCGTCAGGGAGCCGTTGTAGACATAAACGTTCACTAAATAACTCCACACTCGATAGTAGATTTCCCATTGCTTGTTATCGCGGAGAAAATCAAGGTCGTCTTGTGCATAATAAATCACAGAGTCGTTCTGATAGTTATTGTAAAAGAGGATGATACGCAACTTCCTAGCCTCTCCCTCGCTTTTGGCGTTGCCCTGCCGCTGGCTTTCTGACAGATAGTCGTACAAGCAATGCAATTGTGTCTTGTAATCGTCTGTTTCCAAACTCAAATCATAAAGCCGCCCCAACGCCGCCAACCGTTGTTCGCCTTTCAGACTTGGCAACTGCTTCCTGATCTCTTCGGCTTCTGTACCGTAGAGAGTCAAGGTGGATACCAGCAGCAGAAGCCCTGCAAGAAGGCGGTTTACGTTCATACGCACTCGTGATTAATCAGTCGATGCTGCAAATTTACGAATAATTTCCGACATATCCAACCTTTTCACTAAAAAATACGCAAAAAGCACAATATTTTATGCGCGCGCACAAAATACGAACGCAGAGAGGGTGCACCTAAATCAGGCGCACCCTCTCTTTTTTGGGGAATTCCTTGATAGCAATTAGCCAAGCTTTCCGTCAGAACCGAGCACATCGACAATCTTGTGGATGTACATCTTCTTCATGTTCTCACGAGCGGGCTTCAGATACTGGCGAGGATCGAAGTGATCGGGATGCTCTGCCAAATACTTGCGGATGGCAGCAGTCATAGCCAGACGAGAGTCGGAGTCGATGTTGATCTTGCAGACAGCACTCTTAGCGGCCTTGCGGAGCTGCTCCTCGGGGATACCAACTGCATCGGGCAGCTTACCACCATACTGGTTGATGGTGTCAACCTCTTCCTGAGGAACAGAAGAAGAGCCATGAAGCACGATGGGGAATCCGGGCAGTTTCTTCTCGATCTCTGCCAGCACGTCGAATGCGAGTGGCGGCGGAACAAGCTTGCCAGTCTTCGGGTCGCGTGTGCACTGCTCGGGCTTGAACTTGTAGGCACCGTGAGAAGTACCGATAGAGATGGCCAAAGAGTCGCAGCCTGTACGGGTAGCGAAGTCGATGACCTCCTCAGGCTTGGTGTAGTGGCTCACCTCAGAGGCTACCTCATCCTCAACACCAGCGAGTACACCCAGCTCACACTCAACGGTAACATCATATTTGTGAGCATACTCTACCACCTGACGAGAAATCTTGATATTCTCCTCGTAGGGCAGTGAAGAACCATCGTACATCACTGAAGAGAAGCCCATGTCGATACAGTCCTTGCAGAGCTCGAAGCTATCGCCGTGGTCGAGGTGCAGCACAATCTCAGGCTTCTCGCAACCCAGCTCTTTGGCATAAGCCACAGCACCCTCTGCCATGTAGCGCAGGATAGTAGCGTTAGCATAGTTACGGGCACCTTTGGAAACCTGCATGATGACAGGAGACTTTGTTTCTACTGCAGCCTGAACGATGGCCTGCATCTGCTCCATGGTGTTGAAGTTGAAAGCGGGGATAGCATAGCCACCGGCTACTGCCTTCTTAAACATCTCGCGGGTATTCACGAGACCTAAATCCTTGTAATTTACCATAATATCTATAATTTTTAAAAAGTGATACTTTCGGAATCGGATGCAAAGATACGATTTTTATATGAGAAAAGAGAAATGAGAAAAGAGAAAAATGCTGCAGCCAAAGATTTTTTTAAGTTTATTTGCACATAGCCGTCGTCAAGAAGGCATTTTTGCTAAACGCAGATAACATGTTTCCATCTTTACTCAGGTTTCTCACGGTAGTGGACCACGAGTCCGAAGCCATACAGGCCCACAAGGATGTAGCCCACAAGGGGAATGATGAAGGGGATGACGAGATTGGTGGCATCGGCTATAATTCCAACAAGCAGGAACCCGCAGCCACCCACTGGGGTCATCATCAGGAGCGAAGAGGCCGTCTTGGTAAGGCTGCCCAAATTGCGCAGGGCCAGGGAGAAAATTGTAGGAAACATGATGGCCTCAAAGAGGTAGATACCCATGAGGGCCACCAGCGAGACACGTCCGAGGTCGAGGAGCACCAACAGGGTACAGACCACACTGCCCACGGCACAGTAGAGCAGCATCCACTCGGCAGGGATGCGACGCATCAGCATACTGCCCCCAAAGCGACCTACCATGAAGAAAGCCAGTCCTCCCGTGAGTAACATCGAGGCCGTGGCATCGTCCATCCACCCTTGTCCTGTGACGAAATTGATGAAGTAGCTGTTGATGGATATCTCAGCCACCTCGTAAGCCAGCAGGGCTATCAGTCCGTAGACAAAGAACTTGTGACGCCACACCTTCTTCAGCGGCTCTCGCCCGTACTTGGCCTTAACTGCCATCGCATCGTCGTGCTCCATCTCAGGCAGACGCACTTTGGCAAAGACGAAGGCGATGACGAGCACTACAACGCCCAGTACGATGTAGGGCAGAGCCACATTTCCCAAGCCGTCGCCACTGTTCTGGAAGAGGAACTGCCCCACTGCAAAGGTAGCAAACAGGCAGCCCATTCCATTGAACGACTGCGAGAGATTCAGACGACTCGAGGCCGTCTCGCGTGCTCCCAGCTCTGTCACATACGGATTAGCAGCTGTCTCCAGGAAGGTCAGTCCGCAGCCAATGATAAAGAGTGCGAAGAGGAAGGCATAAAAAGTGGCGGCCTCGGTGGCTGGCACGAAGAGCAGCGAGCCAATACCGAAGAGGATAAGTCCGAACACCACGCCCCGGCGATAGCCAAAGCGATTGATGAAGAGACCGGCGGGGATAGCCATCAGGAAATAGCCCACGTAGGTGGTGACCTGAATAAGCGACGACTCTGTGATAGAGATGTTCAGCTCGTTCTGGAAATGTTTGTTGAGCACATCGAGAATAGCACGGGCAAATCCCCAGAGAAAGAAGAGTGTGGTTATGAGTATGAACGGCACCAAATAGTTGGTGCCGTTCGAGCGGAATAGTCCGTTTTTGGGGTTGTTCATTTATTTCTTCTCTTCGGTGTCGATGAGTTTCCATACACATGCAGCCAGTGCACCACCAGCGAAGGGGCCTACGATGAACACCCAGAGCTGGCTCAGAGCCTTGCCACCCTCAAAGAGAGCGGGACCAATAGAGCGGGCAGGGTTGACGGAAGTGCCTGTATAGTTGATACCTACGAGATGGATCAGGATCAGCGAGAGGCCGATGGCCAGACCAGCGAAATTGTTGGTAGCACCATTGGTCTTGGCTGTAGCACCCAGCACCACGAGCACGAAGATGAAAGTGAGGGCGATCTCTGCCACGAGACCGTTGATCACATTGTCTGATGCACAAGCATTGGCACCTGTAGCCGTACCACGGGCCAAGCCAGGATCGGTAGACACGAGGAATGCCAGCAGGGCAGCAGCGATGATAGCGCCAATCACCTGGAAGAGCATGTACATACCACAGTCTTTGCTGTTCATACGTCCGCTAAGGAATACTCCCAGCGTGATGGCTGGATTGATGTGGCATCCCGAGATACCACCAATGGTGTAGGCCATGGCGACCACTGCCAGACCGAAAGCTACTGCTGTTCCTACTACTGATGCCGTGTCGACACCACAATTCAGACTCACGGCTGCACCGCAACCGAGGAAAGTCAGCACAAACGTGCCAATCATTTCTGCATAATACTTTTTCATAATCTCAACTAGTTTTAATGTTTATGATAATGGTTTATTGATCGCTATTTCCTCATTTTTTCCTGTATTTGGGGGCAAAGTTAACATTTTTTCTTTTCACAGCCAAACATTTTGCAAGAAAAATAGTATCTTTGTAGCCGCAATGGAACAAACGAATCAATACATCAAGCAGTTTCCCGAACTGTTCAACGGGAAAAAGATACTCTACGTCCACGGATTCGGATCCTCAGGACAGTCGGGAACGGTGACCCGCATCCGCGAGGTGCTGCCCAATGCCACGGTGACAGCCCCAGACCTGCCCATCCGTCCGCAGGAGGCCATAGAGTTATTAAATAAGGTGTGTACTCAGGAACAGCCCGACCTCATCATCGGCACCTCGATGGGTGGCATGTATGCAGAGATGCTCAGAGGCTACGACCGCATCCTGGTGAATCCCGCCTTGCAGATGGGCGACACCATGAAGGAGCACGGGATGATTGGGGCACAGCATTTCTCCAATCCCCGTCAGGACGGCATCCAGGACTTCATCGTGACGAAAGCTCTGGTCAAGGAGTACAAAGAGATGACAGACCACTGCTTCGAAGGCATTAACGATGAGGAAAGGCGACGTGTGTGGGGACTCTTCGGCGATGAGGATACCACCGTCGACACCTACGATCTCTTCCACAGCCACTACCCCACGGCCATCCGCTTCCACGGTGAGCACCGCATGAACGACAAAAGCTTCATGCACTCCGTGATGCCTGTCATCCGCTGGATAGATGATTGCCAGCAAGGACGTGAGCGCCCCATCGTCTACATCGACGTCAACACGCTGATAGACCAGTGGCGCAAGCCCCAGAGCTCCTGTCAGAAAACCATCCGCACCCTTCTCGAGACCTATCAGCTCTACTTCGTCGCTCCTGCCGAAAACGCCCAGTACACCACGACAGTGTCGTGGTTATATGACTACATCAACCTCCCCGCTTACGCTCACACCATCTTCACCCAGCGCAAGGACCTGCTCTACGGCGACTATCTCATTGATGCCGAGAAGACGGAAGGCATGGGTGCCCTCATCCAGTTCGGCTCTGATACTTTCAAGACCTGGGATGACATTGCCGAATACTTCTCAAGGCTCGGAGGACAATGAGAGATTGAGAGATTGAGAGATTGAGAAATTGAGAGATTGAGAAATTGAGAGATTGAGAGGGATGAAGACAGCGATTATTGGAGGAGGTGCAGCAGGATTTTTCCTGGCCATCAACCTGAAGGAGATGTGCCCGCAGATGGCGGTAACCATCTTCGAGCGCAGTCAACGGGTATTGGCTAAGGTGGAGATATCCGGTGGAGGACGCTGCAACTGCACCAACTCGTTTGCTGAGGTACGCGACCTCTCTGCCGTCTATCCGCGAGGCCACCAACTGATGAAACGGCTGATGAAAGGGTTTTCACAACGCGAGGCCTACGAATGGTTTGAGCATCACGGCGTGCGACTGGTGACACAGGATGACCAATGCGTATTTCCTGCATCACAGGACTCACACACCATCATCAATTGCTTCATGGCTGAAGCCCGTAGGCATGGAATAGAGATCAGTACGGGCACTCGCATCACCACACTCAGCGAACTGGACGGCTACGACTTCATCGCCGTCACCACTGGAGGCAGCCCGAAGCCAGAGGGACTGCAATGGCTTGCCAACCTCGGACATGAAATCACGCCTCCCGTGCCATCGCTCTTCACCTTTCGCATCAACGACGAACGCCTGCAGTCACTGATGGGCACCGTCGTCGAGGATGCCACGGCACTCATTCCCGGCACCAAGCTGAAAGCCCGCGGACCACTGCTCATCACCCACTGGGGCATGAGCGGACCTGCCATCCTGAAACTCTCCAGCTATGGAGCCCAACTTCTGGCGGAACACGACTATCGACAATCTCTGGCCATCAACTGGCTCAGCAGTCGCGATGAGGATATCAAGCAACAACTGCTGCGCCTCACCATCGAAGGCGGCAGGAAACAAGTGGCGAGCCTTCACCCCGAGGGAATCCCCACCCGACTGTGGTCCTATTTGCTCAACAAGGCCTTGGGCCAACGGGCGCAAAGTCCATGGATGAGCCTGAACCAGAAAGAGATTAACCGTCTGACGAATATCCTCGCCAACGATACCTATGACATCGCAGGGCGTGCTGCCTTCAAGGATGAGTTCGTCACCTGTGGAGGCGTCTCCCTCGAAGCCGTCAGCCCAGCGACACTTGAGAGTCGTCATGTACCTCACCTCTACTTTGCCGGCGAGGTGCTCGACATCGACGGCATCACCGGCGGATTCAACTTCCAGGCTGCTTGGACAACGGCCTACACCGTAGCAAAGGCCATCAGCCAAGCCGCCGACTCCTAAAACTTGTATTCCACAAACGCCTCCATTGCCTCGTAGCACGCCAGTCCCAACTGGTCATACCTGCGTGCCGTATCGCGGTTGCGGTCTTCGGCACGCTGCCAGAACAGTCGCTCGTCGTTGCCCAGGAAGGGAGCACTCTCCATCTGACTCTGATGGCGCAGGATGGCATTGCGCTTCTCACGCAACTCCTCGGGACTCATCGGCACACACATCTCGATATCGGCCACGTCCCATTCCGCCCATGCCCCGCGATACATCCACACCCTACAGTCGCTGAGCCACTCGGCATTGGCTGTCTTCTCCTCCTCAATAGCAGCCAGCACCACATCCGTACACTTACGGTGGGTGCCATGGGGATCAGCCAGGTCTGCCGCCACGTAGATCTGATGTGGCTGTATCTCGCTGATAAGTTGCTGCACAATCCTGACATCGCGCTCTTCCACAGGCAGTTTCTCTATCTTGCCACTCTCATAGAAGGGCAGGTCGAGAAAGTGGATATGGTCTTTCTTGATATGGTTATAGCCACAGGCGTTGCGAGCCTCGCCCCTGCGGATGAGTCCCTTTACGGTGAGGATGGCCCGATTGTCCCAGTCGCCCTCCTGCTTCTCTTTCAGGTAGGTCATGATCTCACGGTAGCGTATCTTGATCACCTCGTCGCTACCGTTGGCGAAGAGCTTGTTGAACCCGTTGATGAAGTGCATGTACAGCCGCACCTCCTCGTCAGCCACAGCGATGTTGCCGCTGGTCTCGTAGGCAATGTGTACGTCGTGCCCCTGTTGCATCAGTCGTCTGACGGTACCTCCCATCGATATCACGTCGTCGTCGGGATGTGGCGAGAATACGACGACCCGCTTCGGATAGGGCAACGCCCTCTCAGGGCGAGTGGAGTCGTCGGCATTGGGCTTGCCTCCGGGCCATCCGGTGATGGTGTGCTGCAGCTCGTTGAACACCTCGATGTTCACCAGGCCAGCCTGTCCCTGAAACTGTTCCACAAGCTGACCGAGTCCGTTGTCCACGTAGTCTTTCGTCGAGAGTTTCAGCAGGGGTTTGTCCACTTTGTTGCAGAGGTCGATGACTTGCCTTCTCAGCGTGTGGTCAGGCATCTTGATGTTGTCTGTCAGATGTAAGTTCATGATGATATTGGTTTTTGATAGGAACGATAGCCGTAAGCGATGATGATCAGGAAGCAGATAAGTGGCAGCACGAACGAGGCATTGACCGCCGGGAGTCCCATCACCGTCTGCATGTCGATGATCATACCTTGCAGGGGCGGCATGAGTGCTCCTCCCACGATGGCCATCACCAGGAAGGCCGCACCGAGATTGGTGTCTCGTGCATCCACGTCGTGCAGGGCGATGCCGTAGATGGTGGGGAACATCAGCGACATGAAGAAGCTGATGCCTACCAGCGAGTAGAGTCCTGCCATGCCCACGATGCCGATGGCTCCCAGCGTACAGACAGCTGCCCCGCACCCGAAGATGGCCAGCAGTTTGCGACTGTCCACATACTTCATCAGCAGCGTGGAGATGAAGCGGCTACAGAGGAACAGAGCCATTGCCGCGATGTTGTACATCTGTGCCGTAGCCTTGTTCATGCCCAGGTTGTCGGCATAGTGGATGATGAATGTCCACACCATGATCTGGGCAGCCACGTAGAACATCTGGGCCACAACACCCTCACGGTAGACGGGGTTGTGCCACAGGTTCCTCAGCGTCTCGCCGGCCCGGTAATCACGAGGGCTGTGATCACTCTCCGTCTTAGGCATCTTCGTCAGGGCGATGACCACCATCACGATGAGTACCACCAGGCCGATGGCCACGTAGGGGTCGCGTATCACGGCTAGGTCGTGCAGTCTGATGTCTGCCTTCTCTGCCTCCGAGAGACCGTAGAAGATAATCTCTCCGGCCTCATCGCGACGGTCAGAGATGAGCTGTGGCAGCACCACGAGCGATGCGATGGCCATGCCACAGAGCGAGCCCATGGGGTTGAAGGCCTGTGCCATGTTCAGCCGTCGCGTGGCAGTCTCCTTATCGCCCAAGGAGAGGATGAACGGGTTGGCCGTAGTCTCGAGGAAAGCCAGTCCGAAGGTGAGGATATAGAGCGACAGACAGAAGAAGGTGAACTCCTGCCATGCTGCAGCGGGTATGAAGAGGAAGGCGCCCGTGGCATAGAGTGCCAGTCCGAGCAGGATGCCTGCCTTGTAGGAGTAGCGACGGATGAAGAGAGCAGCAGGCACGGCCATTGTGGCATAGCCTCCATAGAAGGCGAACTGCACCAGTGAGGCCTTGGCAGCCGAAATCTCCATCACGGTCTGGAAGGCCGCCACCATGGGGTTGGTGATGTCATTGGCAAATCCCCACAGGGCGAACAGCGACGTGATGAGGATAAATGTCAGCAGGTACCTGCGTGGTACCAAAGGCTTCTCTGTCTGCTTCATTCTTCAATCTCTCAATTTCTCAATTTCTCAATCTCTCAATCTCTCAATCTCTCAATCTTCAATCAGGCATCAGCACCACGCCCGTCTGCTTCTTGCCGTCCATCATGATCTTCAGCGGACGCTCGAAGCGCACGTGGCGCACGTACTCCGTCTCCTCGATGGCAGGCATCTGGTCGAGCACCGACTGCTGGAAGATGCCATCGCCCGTATAGGTATTGATGGTGAAGTAGCCCACGCCGAAGCTGGTCAGGTTCTGGAAGAAGTGGGTGCCTTGCGAGGGGTCCACGTGGTAGTTCTTCAGCGCCGTCTCTACGATGACGCGCGCCCCGGAGATATGCGGCCACTTCACGGGGATGCCCAGCCAGTAGTCGCTTGAGCCCCAGCGGCCGGGACCCACGAGCACGTAGTTACGCCCCTCGTCGAGGAACTTCTGGTTGATCTTCTCGATGTGGTAGGCGATGGTGGGATTGTTGGCTGCGGTGAAGTCCTCCCCAGTCTTCACATACACCACGTCCGTCACGTCCTCGGATATGCCGTGCCCCAGCGAGTTGCACGAGCGCAACAGGCACCGCTCGTCGGGTATCTGCTGCAGGTCTTCATCGAGCACCTGCTTCGAGTCCACGATGGGACGTATTTGGAGCAGGTAGAGTTCACCGGTCTTATCGTCGTTCAGATTACATGCGAATTCAATCTCCACCGGCCTGCGCATCTCGTCGGCACCGTATTTCTGAGCCATCTGCAACAGTTCCGGCAGCGGGAAGATGCCCTGCTGGAGCACGCCGCAGAAGGTGATCACCTTGCGCCCGCCCTCATAGATGCCGTCGCGAATCACCTGGTCCGTCGGGTCGAAGGTCGAGGCGATGTAGTTCAGCGAACCGTCCTGGTCTGCCTGCTTCACACGCAGTTTCTTGATATTGAACCCGTCGTCCACCTTGAAGTCGTCGCCCACATGGCTCATGTCCAGGGCGTAGAAGCGTGTCTGCGTGTCGCGCAGGGCCGTCTCCATCTCCGAGGTCTGCAGCACCTGCGTGGGGTGATAGGGACTGACGCGCAGCGTCTGTCCTCCGTCCACGATATACTTGCCCAGTCCGAGTGCCAGGCTGGCAATGCCCTCCTCTGCCGTCTCGTCGCCGATGGGATAGTAGTTCAGCGAGCGCAGCACACCCGAGAAATTGGGATAGTAGAGGTCGCCGTACTGCTTGCCCACCACCTCCTGCAGTATCACGGCCATCTTCTCCTGGTCTATCACGTTCTGCGTAGCCAGCATGTAGGCCTTCGAGTCCTTGTAGTAGACGGAGGCATACACGCCCTTGATGGCGCAGGCCAGCATCCGTAGCATCTCGTACTTGTCTTCGAGATAGGGTATCATATAGGTGGAGTAGATACCGGCGAACGGCTGGTAGTGGGAGTCCTCCAGCAGCGACGACGAGCGCACGGCGATAGGGCTCTTCACCGCGTCGAAGAAGGTGAAGAAGTCGGCTATCAGCGAGTCGGGCAGCTGGGCGTGGAGGAAGTGCTTCAGTATCTCCTCGTCGGGTGCATCCGAGAGGGCTATGGGGTAGAGGTTGTTCTTCTCCATGAACTCGTCGAAGAAGTCGGTGCAGAGCACCACCGTCTTGGGGATCGACACCTGAGCGTTCTCATACTGGTTCAGTTCCGGGTGGCGCTTGATGATGCGGTCGAGGAATGCCAGTCCGCGCCCCTTGCCGCCGAGCGACCCGTCGCCGATGCGTGCGAAGTGGGCATAGCGGTCGAACTTCAGGCGGTCGAACACGGCCACCACGCCGATGTTCTTCATCCGTCGGTACTGCACGATGGCGTCGAAGATTATCTTGCGGTGGGCATCCACGTCCTGCAGTTTGTGCCACGTGACCGTCTTCAGGAAGGCCGACACGGGGAAGATGGCACGGGCCGTCAGCCATCGGCTCATGTGATTGCGGCGTATGTGGCGCGACAGCGAGTCGGCCGGTATCTTGAAGATGTTGTCCTGCAGTTCCTTCAGCGACGACACGCGGAAGATTTCCTCCTTCGTATGCGGGTCGCGGAAGATGAAGTCGCCGAATCCCATGTGCTCCTCCATCAGGTGGTGCAGGTCCACGTTCATCTTCGTCGAGTTCTTGTCGATGAAGTGGAAGCCCTCGGCCTTTGCCTTCGCGCGGTTCTGTGTCTCCTTCGAGTCAAGTATCAGCGGCACGTACTCGTCTCTGCGCCGTATCTCGCGCAGCAGCTTCAGTCCGGCCTCGGGGTCGCCCTCCTCCACGTGGCTCAGCCGTCCCTTGCTACTCTTCATCGGGAACCGCGTGTCGCTGATCACGCCGAGCGTATTCTCGTGGTACTTCTCGTAGATCGCCATTGCCTCCTCGTAGTTGGTGGCCAGCACCACCTTTGGTCTGCCGCGCTTACGCTGGGCAGCGGCGTGGGGATTCAGGGCCTCCGTCGAGAAGCGTTTCGACTGTGCCAGGATATAATTATAGAGGTTGGGCAGCATCGACGAGTAGAAGCGTATGTTGTCCTCCGCGAGCAGTATCATCTGCACGCCTGCCTCGCGGATATCGTGGTCGATGTTCATCTTGTCCTCCAGCAGCTTGATGATCGAGAGGATGAGGTTGGTGTTGCCCAACCAGCAGAACACGTAGTCGAACACCGACATATCCTCGTTCTCGATGCGCTTGGTGATACCGTGTGAGAAGGGGGTGAGCACCACGCAGGGTATCGTCGCGTGGGCTGCCTTCACCTCACGGGCCACGGTGAAGGCATCGTTGTCGGCATTACCCGGCATACAGATCACCAGGTCGATGTCTGTCGTGAGCAGCACTTCGTTGGCCTCCTCCGTGGTCGACACCTGCGTGAACGTCGGGGGATAGCGCAGTCCCAGTTCCATATACTCGTCGAAGAGCTTCTCGTCGATGCGGCCATCGTCTTCCAGCATGAAGGCGTCGTAGGGGTTGGCCACGATGAGCACGTTGAAGATGCGGCGCGTCATCAGGTTAATGAACGACACATCTTTCAGGTAGAATTTGTTCCACTCCTGTGGTATCTTGTTTTCTTCTTCCATTCAAAGCTATAGTTAAGAATCTTCAATGTTCAATCTTCAATGTTCAATCATCAATGTTCAATCTTCATGTGGCGAGCGCTTGAAATGTTTGAAGACAAAGCGCACCATGAGGAAATTGACGGGTGTGGAGACGGCATAGACACCGATGGGAGCCAGCTCGTGGCTCATGCCTATCCACACAAAGAAATTGAGCAGCACCATCTGCAGGAGGTAGTTGAACAGATGGGCACCCCCGAAGCCGGCACCGTTGCCTGCGGTGGCCTTTTCATGGAAAATGTAACGGGCCGAGAGGTAATAGTTGGCGATGAAGCCCACGATATAGCCTGCCGTCCAGGCGATATTGTGATTGACCAACAACAAAAGCAACCAATACACCAGGTAGTGGATGACGGTGATGAGTACACCGACGATGCAGAAACGGATAATCTCGCCTATCGATTCTTTGTTGAGCTTCATAAATGACCTAATTGGCTGCAAATTTACGAAAAGTTTTGGAAACGTAGCACATTTCTACCGAAAAAATCGACAATCGTTTGGAAGTATGGGCAAAAGATTGTAAATTTGTGCCGACAAATCATCAACAACATCAACGATGAAAAAGAGAAACTTATTATCAACACTCATGCTGGGCGCAGCGCTCTCTGCCTCCGCCCAACTGGCAGCTCCGCAGAAGGACCTGCCCACCCCCCTCAGGATGAACAATGGCACAGAAGTGAAGACCCTCGGCGACTGGAGTGCCCGCAGGCTGGAGATTGCCGATATGATTCAGCAGTACGGCATCGGCGAGAAACCCGACGTGCCCCGCGAGGCCGTCAAGGCACGCATGGACGGCGATACGCTCATCGTCGACGTCACCGTCGGCGGCGAGACGCTCACCCTGAAATCCGCCATCCACTACCCCACCGCCGGTCAGCCTCCCTACGCCCTGATGATTGGCACGAGCATGCTCTCCCTGCCCAAGGCGCTGTTCGAGAACAGGCCCATCGCCGTGATGAACTACCACGAGGCGCAGGTCAACGACTACTCGCAGTGGCGCCGAGGCCACCACGACCGCGGCGAGCATCCCTTCGACCGTCTCTATCCCCATCTGAAGGACAACGGAGCCTACAGCCAGTGGGCCTGGGGACTGAGCCGGCTCATCGACGGACTGGAACTGCTGGGCCCTGAGGTGACCAAGATCGACGTCAGGCGCATCGGTGTCAGCGGCTGCTCCTATGCCGGCAAGATGGCCCTCTTCTGCGGTGCCTTCGACGAGCGCGTCGCCCTGACCATCGCCCAGGAGCCGGGAGGCGGCGGTGCCGCCTCGTGGCGCTACAACTGCGGGCGCGACAGCGTGGAGAACCTTGACCGCACCGACTACCACTGGTTCAAGGAGTCGATGCGCGAGATGTTCCACGGCGACAGCGTCTACCTCATGCCCTACGACCACCACGAACTGGCTGCGATGGTCTGCCCCCGTGCCCTGCTGGTGCTGGGTAACACCGACTACAAGTGGCTGGCCGACGAGAGTGCCTACGTGTCGCTCAATGCCGCCCGACGGGTGTGGCAACATTTGGGCATCGCCGACCGCATGGGCTACTCCATCGTAGGAGGCCACGGCCACTGCCAGCTGCCGGAGAGCCAGTTCCCCGAGGTGGAGGCTTTCATCGACAAGTTCCTTCTGGGCAAGCCCGCCGACACCAGCGACATCCAGATAGCTCCCGACTTCAAGGGCAAGATCAATCTCTCCGAGTGGATCAAGTACTAACAATATAAACGGAGGAACTTTTGTTATCACGCCACTGCGACAACATTTTCCCTCACGCGCACGTATATAGTAGGTAAACACAGAAACAACCCACACCTCCCGCACCTCTTACACCTAAAACGAAGAAACTTAGGTGTAGGAGGTGCGGGAGGTGCGGGATAAAAAGGCGTTAAGCTACTATATATAGGCAGAATATCAAGGTGCAGGATGTCCCTCCTGCGTGAGCCTGCCTTTTTCAGACATATAACGAACGACTACGCCATTGAATTCTCTAGTAAATTCGTCGCTACGGAACTTCCGTACAACTCTACGGAAGCTCTATAGAAACACAGGAAGGCTCCGTAGAACCGCAGGGAGCCTCCGTGCAGAGGGAACAAGCCTATCTAACTCCCCCAAAAACACTATAGTTGCTATATATGCCCAAAAGGGTTCACTATTTCTTCTTCAGATACTTGGCCAGCGGGGAGCCGATCTGTCTCAGTCCCTGGGCCACGCTGCGGGCATTCATCTGGGCACCGAGCTTGGAGGTGTGAGTGTGGTCGTGGTTGAAGTACTTGGAGGCCTTCGCCTTGCTCTTCGCCTCATCCTTCGAAGCAAACTTCTTGTCAAGGAAGTCGGCAGAGATATTATGGACATCGACAAACTCTACACCCGTAGCCTCAACGACCTCACGATACCACTTGCCATAGGTATCGTTGCGGCGCTCAATCTTGCCCCCAGGCCACTCGTTGCGCGGCGTCAGAGAGAGCAGGATGGGCGTGGCACCCTTCTCACGGACATCGTCGATGAACTTCTTCAGATACCAGCCGAAACTGTAGACCACCACGAAGCTTCCGTCCTCCTCCATCTTATACACATGACAGGTGTCGGCAGTGCCGGGGATGACGCCACGGGCCTTCTTGTCGGTGATGGGACAGATATCGTTGTGGCCGAACTGCAGCAGCACGAAGTCGCCTGGGCGCAGCGCATTGTAGACCTTCTCCCAACGCCCCTCGCGGAGGTAGCTGCGCGTAGAGCGTCCTGCCATCGCCACATTCTCATAGGTGATCTTCGCCGGGTCGAAGATGAGTCCTGCCTGTGAACCCCAGCCCCACATGCCGTCTTCATCCTTGTCTTTATTCTTCACGGTAGAGTCGCCAGTGATAAACACCATCGGCTTGCCCTCCTCGCGCTGCTGTCCGTAGGCTTCGAGAGGCACGCTCACCATCATCTGCTGCAGGGGCTTGAGCAGAGGATGCTGCGAGTAGTAGATACCCTCAGCGGCACTGCGGGCGTTGAGCTCGGCTCCGAAGGCAGAGGTGTGGATATGGTCGCCGAAGAAGTGGTACTGCTCCTTCCAACGGCTCATGCGGTCAATCTTCTGACCGGAAATCTCGTTGAGGTCGACGAAAGGCACGCCCTCAATGGCAGCCACGTAGGCCGCCCACTGTGTCTGAGGCTTACGGACGATCTTACCCTGCGGGGTGTAGGCATCACGCGGGGTGAGCGACATCAGGATGGGATTGGCCCCGGCGGCGCGTATCTCGCTGACGTAGCGGCGCAGGTACTCGCCATAGCTATAGACGGTATCATTCTTCTGCAGACGCTCGTTGAAGCCCACCACCATCGTGTCGGGACAGACGCCGTCGATGACACCACGGGCCCGCTTCTTGTCGAAGAAGTCGGCATGGTCGTTGTGGCCTATGGAGACAATCACCCAGTCACCGGGCTTGAGGGCCTGGCGCACGGCAGGCCACAGGTCGGTGTAGAACGTACGGGTGGACATGCCTCCGAGGGCCTGGTTCTCGACGGAAATCTTGCGACCGTCGAAGTACTTGTTGGCGTAGTATCCCCATCCCCACTGACCATTGGAGCCGTTGCCCATGGTACCGTTGCGCATGGTGCTGTTGCCAATCAGGAAGAGCACGGGATTTCCGGACTGTCTGGTTGATCCTGGCGCCGGACGGTTCATGAGCGCCTTGGCAATCGAGTCGGGCGTATTGTCGATGACTTTCTCCTCAACGGGCGTTGGCAGGTTGTCAAAACCTTGGGCCGAAACGGAAATAGAGGCCAGAAAAAGCGATAAAAAGACAGAAAATCGTTTCATATAGTGCATATTTATTAGTTTTTGCGTGCAAAGATAACAATTTTATTAGAAATAAAGAACAATCTATGAGAATTTTTATTATCTTTGCACCGAAAAGATAATAACGAAGCCCGAGAACTAGTAAACATTAATAACCCAATAACCATTAAGATTATGGCATATCAAGAGACAAGAACGGTGGGCTACGGCTCACGAGTGGGAAGCTCCTTCAAAGGGATAGGAGCAGGTATCATGCTGTTTCTGGCAGGCACAGCCCTGCTGTGGTGGAACGAGGGTCGCGCCGTGAAGACGGAGAAGATGCTCGACGAGGCCGGCAGCAAGTATGTGGAGATGGAGAATCCCAACAAGAAAGACGCCTCGCTGGAGGGCGAGCTGATCTGTGGCACGGCAATGGCCACCACGGAGGACTCGCTCACCGACGACCAGTTCGGCATCGGTGCCAAGGCCATCGCCCTGAGTCGCACGGTGGAGTACTACCAGTGGGTGGAGCACGCCCAGGAGAAACGTGAGGACAAGCTGGGCGGCAAGGAGGAAATCACCACCACCTATACGTACAGCAAGGAGTGGGTGCGGGAGCCGATCGAGTCGGCACAGTTCAAGGATCCAGGCTTTCAGAAGAAGAACACGGTGCTGACCACCGTGGAGAACGATGAGGAATGGGCAGAGAACGTGAAGTGGGGTGCCTACAAGCTGCCCGAGAGTCTCTTCCGCAGCATGCGCAGCGTGGAGGGGGTGGACCTGGCCATCGCCGAGGACCTGCTGGCGCAGTTTGACAAGAACGCGCAGACAGCCTACGAGCGGTTCTACGGCATCCAGAAGAGTCGCCCCGCCTCTACGGGGAATCAGCAGTCGGCCCAGCCCGGCTCAAGGGATGAGCTATCCTCTCTGCCCGACTCGGTGAAAGCGCTGCTACCCGACTCGGTCAGGGCGGCCCTCGAAGCCCTGCAGGCTCGCAACGACTCCATCAACAAGGCCATGGCATCAGCAGAGAACAAGAAAGACCTGGAGTACGTACACCAGGCCGGCAACGTGCTCTACTTCGGACGCGTGCCCGGATCGCCTGAGGTGGGTGACGTACGTGTGACATTCGAGAAGATCGTGCCTGCCAAGGTGACGGTGATGGCCGTGGTCGACGGCGATACCTTCAAGCCCTTCAAGGCCAAGAACGGAAAGCGCTTCCAGACACTCGTGATGGGACAGAAGAGCGGCGACGAGATCATCGATGCTGCCAAGGAGAGCAACAACATGATGCTCTGGTTCTTCCGTATCATCGGCATCGTGATGGTCATCAGCGGTCTGAAGGGTATCTTCGCCTTCCTGGAGACCATCCTCAAGGTGGTGCCCTTCGTGGCCAACATCATCGGATGGGGCGTGGGTGTCGTTTGCACCGTCATCGGTATCGCCTGGAGCCTCATCATCATCGCCATCGCATGGCTCTTCTACCGTCCGCTGCTGGGTATCAGCCTGCTGGCCGTCGCCGGATTCCTCATCTGGGTGTTCGCCTTCAAGGGCAAGGACAAGCTGAAGGAACTGGCTAATAGGAATAAGCAGCAACCACTCCCTCAAGCGGAAAGCGTATGAAGTTATTGATCAGTACAGGAAAGACGGCTTCGGCGAGGTGACCTTTACCAATGTCCCATCGGACTACAATGAGTTTGAGACCCTCTATTCAGAGTTCCTGGGTCGTACGCCTCATGGTACGGCCGCCATGATGGTGATGGCGATGGAGATGTATGCCCGCGACCGTGAGGTGGGTAAGAAGTGCATCGAGCTGATTTGCTATCCCAGCAACGTGAATTCGGTCATACCAAGGTTGAAGGATAAGTTCGGCGCACAACCCGGCGACAGCTACGGCCAGCGCTATCTGCCTGCAGCAGTGCTACAGGGAGCGACACCTGCCAACGGCTATCGTCCGAACCGTCCCTATACGGTGGAAATGGATGCCAGCGTGAACAAGCATCAGGAACTGAAGATCGTCGGCAGCGGCACCGTGATGTATATATATATAATCGGTGGAGGCTGGGACACACAGCAACGGCAAGTAGAGATCATACTGGAACCCGGTCACGAACAGTATCAGGTGTTCAACTGCCCCTCGCTCTATACTCAGTGCAAGCAGATCCAGGGCGAATGGGGAGGACTGGAGTGATATTGAATATTGAATATTGAACATTGAATATTGAACATTGAATATTGAATATTGAACATTATGTTTACGATGAGAAGGAATATCAGGGTGATGGTGGCGATACTATTCACTATTCACTTTTCACTATTCACTATTTCCGCTCAGACCATCAAGAGCGGGCAGAAGTTCTGGAACGGGATGGTGCTTTACACCGCCAGCGTCGACGACTACGGAGTGGTCACGATGAACGGCATCTGGGCACATCCGGGCAGTTTCAGATTCCAACTCTCCCCCGTGGAGGGCGGCAAGCATCCCTACTGTCTCTCGGCCGACGCTTCCGACGCCACGCTGCCCGTGCGCGGCGAGTTAGGCTGGGACGTGGACTACATCCGTCAGGACGGCATGAATTTCCTGGCCATCCGTAAGCCCAACGGCGACATCTGTGAGACACTCGTGCTGACCCCCGACAACGTGGAGAACTGTACGGCACAGGAGAAGTTTGCCGAGGAGCAGCCAACGAGCGACATCATCACCGGCATGCTGCTCAACACCACCTACCTGGGACGCTTCAGCAAGGATCAGCTGCGACTAATGCGCAACGAGATACTGGCGCGCCACGGGTGGCGATTCCAGGCGCAAGACTTGAAGGACCACTTCGCCCGACAGGCGTGGTACAAGCCTGTGGCCGACAACAGCTCGATCACGCTGAGCATCATCGAGCAGACCAACCTGCAGATGATCAAGAGCGAGGAGGCTGTGCCGCAGAAAGAGAGGATAGACGGCAAGCTCTTCGCCAGTCTGCCCGCCCGTGATCGGACAGCCGACGACTTCCCCGGCGGACTGGCTGATGACGGGCGCGGGCCCGACGAGGTGGACGGCACACAGGTGTGGACCGTACGCACCGAGGGCGAGTTCATCGCCGCCTTAGGCAATGAGCGCACCATTCTGATTCCCGACAACGTACACCTGAACCTCTCGCGCATACTCGACCGTGAGGACTGGTTTATGAACAAGCCCGGGCGCCGCTGGACGTCGGATGCCTCGGCCATCATCAAACGTACGGAACCTATCATCGTCAGCGAGGAAGTGTTTGACGGACGTCAGCTGACGCTGATGAACTTCAGCCAGCTCACCATCAAGGGCGGCAGGAATGCCAGTATCGAGGTAGACCCTCGCTACGCCTTCTGCCTGAACTTCATCAACTGCGACCACATTGAGGTGCGCAACCTCATCATCGGGCACACTGAGGGAGGCTCCTGTCAGGGAGGCGTCATCGGCATCAACGGCGGACGGCAGAACCTGGTAAGCGACTGCGACCTCTACGGTTGCGGCACCTACGGACTGGAGCTGACACAGACCACCGACTTCCAGCTGACAAACTCCAACGTACACGACTGTACCTACGGCATCCTGCAGATGCGCAGCTCGATGGCCATCCGCTTCCAAAACTGCGACTTCTTCAACAACCGTGAGTTCACCCTCATCGAGGGATGGGGCGTAGAGGGGCTGTCGTTCACCGACTGCCGCTTCTTTGCCAACTGGGGCGACTCCAATCTCTTCAACCTCGACAACGAGTTCTATATGGCGGGTTGCGAGGTGTATCACCCCACGGAGAAACTTGGCACCATCAACCGTGCCGACCAAAGCGGCAAGAAGAACTGGTTCAGTCCCGATCCGCTCGAAACGAGCATTAAAAGTCGTAACCTGGGACCGAAGTGAGATTGAGAGATTGAGAAATTGAGAAATTGAGAGATTGAGAAATTGAAAATTGAGGATTATGATTACTGTCAAGATGAATACAAGGATGTTGAGACTGTTGGCGATACTATTCACTATTCACTGTTCGCTATTCACTGCCTCGGCACAGGACGCCCAGGTGGCGAAGATCCGCAAGCTCTATGCGGAGGTGAAGCAGGGGATGGAGAACCGCAAGAAGGCAGAGCTGCCACCCAACGAGACAGTAGTCTCGAGCAACTATATGGCACCTGGTGCAGGCCCCACCAAGGATGTTACCCACTACGTCTATGATTGTGATTATGACGATGAAGTGAGTAGCTATATCTACACGCCCTATTTCATTACCCGCAAGTACAATGTGGGGGCTATCGATTTCTATGAGGAGTTCCTGTTCGACAAAGGCAGCCTCGTATTCTATTTCTGCAAGAGCCATAACAACGAAACCCGCTATTACTGGGGGCCCAACGGATTCCTGCATGAGGTGGTTAAAGGGGAGCGCTCGATGGACGAGGTGTTCGCCGCTCGGCTGGCGGGCGACCTGAAGTCGGCATTTGACAAACTAATGAACAGAGATTATTGAGAGATTGAGAAATTGAGAGATTGAGAGATTGAGAGTAATGATTACCATGAGGATGAATATGAAGAGGCTGGTGACGGTAGTGTTACTATTCACTATTCACTGTTCACTATTCACTGCGTCAGCGCAGACCGTCAAGAACGGCTCACGCTGGTGGGACGGCAAACGGCTCTATACAGCCACAGTCGATGACGGAGGCAACGTCACCATGAACGGCGAAAGCAAGGACATGGGGGGCGACACGTTCCTATTGAATAAAGTAAGGGACGGACGCTACACCATTGCAGCCGACAATCAATATGGCTGGCTATCCATCCGAGGACAGGTGGGCTGGACGGTGGACTACATCCAGGAGCAAGGCCTCAACTTCCTCGTGGTGCGCAACCCCTACGACGACTGCGTCTATACCCTCACGCTGACACCCGACGACCTGAATACCTGTCTGGCTCAGCAGAAGCAGGATGAGGAGCGCGAGGTCAGCTGGATGCTGCAGAACCGCGTGCTCGACATACACTATCTGGGACACTTCTCCAAGCCCCAGCTACGGCTGCTACGCAACGAGATACTGGCTCGCCACGGGTGGCGGTTCCAATCGAAGGACCTGCAGGAGCACTTCGGCAAGCAGGCATGGTACAAGCCCGTGGCCGACAACAAGACCATCACGCTGGGACTGATAGAGACCACCAACCTGCAACTGCTGAAGACGGAGGAAGCCGTCGACGACGACAACCGCGTGCGCTATGAGCGTGTGGAAGAAGCCCCCGAGATGGCCAAGGCCGTCGACGGCGTGATCACCGTCACCACCGAGGAGCAGCTCCTCAATGCCTTGGGTAACAACCGCACCATAGAGATCGGTGAGGACGTGCACCTGAACCTCTCGCGTGTACTCGAACAGGAGGACAAGTTCTCCGGCATCCCCGGGCGCAGCTGGGTGACCATCGCCAAGCGCGGAGGTCAGGAGCCCACCATCGTGAGCGACTACTGCGGCGACGGCCAACAGTTGACGCTGAAGAACTTTGAGTATCTCACCATCCGAGGCAAGAAAAACTCCAGCATCGAGGTGGATCCACGCTATGCCTTCTGCCTGAACTTCATGGACTGCAACGACTGCTGCGTTGAGAACCTGACCATCGGGCATACGGAGGGCGGCTACTGCGACGGAGGCGTGATAGGCTTCACGGGAGGCAGCGAAAACACCATCCGCGACTGTGACCTCTACGGCTGCGGCACCTACGGACTGGTGACCCACGAGACGTGGCACCTGAGCATCAGTCGTACCAGCGTACACGACTGCACCTACGGCATCATGGAGCTCTACGACTCCAACGACATCCGATTCGAGGACTGCGACTTCTTCAGCAACCGCGAGTACGAGCTGATATCGAACAACAGTCAGAATGTGGAGTTCCGAGGCTGTCGCTTCTTCGCCAACTGGGCCGATGCCCCACTCTTCCAGAGCGCAGAGGACATCATGCTCTACGGCTGCGAGATCCACCACCCCAACATCGGTGACAGAACCAGACTGATAACACCTGACAACGACTGCACCTTCGGCGACGAAGCAGCCTTCGTGCCCAAGCCCAGGAAGAAGGCCATCGGGCCAGATGCGAACTGAAAGGACTGAGGAGAGATGGGCAGGAACTATGCACTACACAGAGGTTGCGGATGGGTGCTGATTGCCGTAGGCATCATGGCGATGCTCTTCGCCATCTTCCTGGCCGTCGCCCTGTGGCAGGCTGATGAAGAGGCTGGCGTAAAGAACGATGCCGACTGGGAGGCCTACAACGCCAGGGTGGAGCAACTCGACACCATCAGCGACGCCGCCGTGCGCGACTCGCTGATAGCCGAGATACCCACGCCAGTCATCCGTCAGGGTGGCTTCGCCACCATCTTCGGCCTACTGATGGGGTTGGCCATCATCGTCGCAGCTGCCTTCCCGCTGGCCATCGGCTGCGTGCTGCTGGTGATATACAGCAAAAGGAGGGAAAAGGAGAAAGAACTGAATATATGATATATATAATGAGGTATATGAGACACAACAGAATGATATGGCCTATGAGGCTGCTGGCAGTGATGCTCAGTCTCCACTGTGCACTATTCACTGCCACCGCCCAGCCAAAGTACGAGCGCAAGGATTTCTCCTTCAAGGTGGCGAAGGTGAAAGATGCCGAGGGGAATATCTCCCAAGTGTATTTCCGCCTTTTCGTGGGCAAACAGTTCATCAAGGAGTACACCTTCGAACTGACGGCACCGCTCTCTGAGGATATAGCCAACAACGTCGGCACCTATTCCGAAGAAGACCTCAACTTCGACGGCTATCCCGACGTGGATGTCTATCTGGGCTACTATGGCGGCTTTTCCACCAACACCCAGCACGAGGCCCTGCTCTGGGATCAGGAGCAGCACCAGTTCGTGTATCCCGACGGCTATGCCGGCGTCGGAGAGTTGATGGGCTTCGCCGAGAAGAAATACCTCATCCACACGGGGAGTGACGGTCCCGACCACCGCGTCACCAGTTATTACCGCTGGCACGGCCATAAACTCCAGCACTATCTCGACGATGTGTGGGCCATCGAGAGCGACGACAACGTCAACTTCGACGACCTGCTCAACTACCCCCTGCAGCGCTACGATGCCAAACTCGACGGGCGCATCCCTGTCATCATCGCCTTCCAGAAGAACGAGGCAGGCACGGCGGCTGGCTATATCTACTATCCCAAGGCCAAGAATCCGGCACCCATCATGATTGTAGGGAGCGCCATACAGTATAATGGCAAAGATATCTATCATTTCAGTGAGTTTCAGCCGGATGGCAAGGTCAGCGGTTTCATCAGCCTCCAGCATAGTGGTGACGGTAGATGGGATGACAAGGTGGAGGGGACCTGGACCAATCCCAAGACCGAGAAACAGATGAAACTCACCGACGTATGGTTCAAGCGCGAAAGCACCAAGTGGTTCACACATTCGCTGCTGACACCCGAAGATCCTGGCAACATAGGTCGTGAGTACTCCTTCCAGCAGTGGCGCCAGGGCTACGATGACTATATGGGAGGCCACATCACCTTCCGTGCAGCAGGCAAGAACAAGGTACACTTCGAGTGTGCCAATGTAGTGCGTAACATTGCAGAGGGCAAAAGCGAGGAGGGCCGCCCTGCCGTACTCAATGGCAACGTGTTCGAGTATCGTGATGTCAACGAGTGCGGCTACGGTTTCAAGGCTACGTTCTACCCCAAGTTCGTGGTACTGAGTAGCATCACTGAGGGCGAGACGCTCAACTGCTTCGGAGCCTTCTCAGCATTCGATGGTATATATATTAAGGTAAAAAAGTAAAAGAGGTGGGTATATGAAGAAATTATGCCTTTGGGCACTTTGCCTGGTCGCCGTAATGGCAGGTTGTAAGCAGAAGGGACAGACGGCCCCTGCTGACAGCAGCGACTCAACGACTGTCGCCGCCGTCGATGCCGGTATCGACAAGCACAGCGAGGCCTATATCCGTCAGCGTCTTGACACTATCTACGGTCATATCAGGCAGATGATCGCTGCCGAGACCGAAGACAACCGCACCTATATCAGCTCCGCCTTCAACCTCGACAGTGCCTACTGCTCCTCGCGCTATTACAGTCTGATGAAGCAGGCACTCGAGATCACCAACGAGACGGGGGATATCCTCTTCGACTACGACCACTGGGTGTGCGGACAGGACTACTCTAAGGACTGGCACTACAAGATACGGGAGGTCAGCGACATCACCGACTCCACCGCTACGGCTGAGATGGAGATCATCAACTGCGGCAAAGCGAACGACCTGTCGCTCTCACTGCTCTATGAGCGCGGCGACTGGTACATCGATGAGTTTGGCGACAGCGTAGCCCCGGAGACCGACCAGGACTACTTCCGTCGTGTCATCAGCGATGGTCTGAAGACCCGCGAGAAGGCCAAGGCGCTCGTCGGCGAATGGGGCTGGGTGGGCGAAAACTGTCCTGAACTGCTGCTGACACTGGTGATGACAGACAAGGGACTGAAGGTGAAGGAGTGTGACGTCTATCGTCAGTACGGCTTCGACAAGACCGACGTCACTTTTAACGGCGAGCAACTCGAAGTCACCGAGAATGAGTATGACTATGAGAAGCATGAGGATATCCGCGATCTCAGACTCTTCGTCAAGTTCAACGGGCAGGGCGACCTGACTGGTTCACTACGCATCAAGCATCCGCAGGCCAGCAAGGAATACGATGGTCCTATCGCCCTGCGCAAGGGCTACTTCATGTATCGTGACGGTGTTAAGAAAAATCTTTCAGACTATGCAGAATAAGTTATTATCATTCGTATTACTCCTGACAGGCTGTTTGTCAGTGAGTACTGTCTTGGCTCAGGACCCTTTAGGCCTCGAAGATATCGAGAAGGGCTGGAAGGCTAAGACCATCAATAATGTAGCAAACGGCAGTTTCGGTGTCATGTTGGAGCGCTTCGATCAGACATGGCCCACCTGGATGGTGTCCAGCGTGAGGGATGCGATGGAGAAGGGCCTGTCGAAGGTGGTGCTCGACGAAGAGACAGCACTCAAAGTAATCATCGACGCCAAGAACGGCTATGCCGAGGTTATCGATGCAGGCACTGACGGCGAGTATATGTCGGCCTGCTACTGGAATCGTCCCAATGGGCACAAGCTGCTGGCTGTGTGCTTAGGCGATCCCGTCGACCCCTTCATCGAGTTCGTGTGCTTCTACGACTACGACCCGCAGAAGAAAGCCCTCATCCCTGAGCCCGGTATCCTATCAGACTTCAGGAAATGGACTGTCGAAAAACCCTACTTCTGCAATTTGCCGAAGCAGGGGAAAAACCTCATTCTCGACGAATACAATGAGAAGGGACATCTACGCCACATCTTTACTTGGAACGGCACGAAGCCCGTCTTCTCAAAGACAGAGGTTGTTGATGATACTGACACAGGCATCGTGGTCAAGGCGAAGGGTGCGCAGCCCAATATCAAGGACTTCGTCTCGGCCATCCTCTCACAGGAGGATACGGGTGAGGGCTTTGGTGGTGTGCGGCAGAGCTGGAATCTGTATCGTAACGGTATGAAGCAGATGCCTGGCGATGAGATCATCGTCGACGTGCGCAACGGCTACATGGGCTATGAGTCGAAAGACGATGAGAGTCGTCATGTCGTGGAGTGCTGCTACTGGAACTGTGCCGACGGGAAACATAAACTCTTAGCCGTGAGCATCGACTGCTTCCAGGCAGGACAGCCCGTCATGACAGAGACCACGGGTGTCAACTTCTACATGTATGACAATGCCACACGCAAGTTGAAGATAGCCTACGGCCCAGAACTCGGACTCGATCTCGAAATACCTTCCGGCTGCACTGGTGTGACACACGAACTCCCCCGTCAGGGAAAAACGTTTGTCATCAACAGTCACATGCCGTCTGGCAAGATTGCCAGGCGCTTCACCTGGAATGGCAGCAAGTTTGTAAAGGAGGCTCCCTATCAGCAAGAGGTGATGGACATCGAGGAGATGCCCAAGACAGCAGAGCGGAAGGACAGCCACATGCAGTTTGCCGTCTATATCAACAAGGAGAGTGCCGAGAGCGAGGAGGGTGCCTTCGACGCTATCTATAGCGTATGGCTGGCCGACGAGCGCACGGGCACCGTGAAGAAGGTCTGTCAGACCAACCCCACGACGGCACCTATCTGGGAGCAGATGAAGGGCAAGGACCCTGACGCTGCCAGCACCGAGCTGCAACTGATAGCAACGGCCGAGAGGGCCTGGATAGCACCAGGCGACGTGAGCAAGATCATCGTGGAGGGATGTCCCGACGGCAGGAACTACTGGACGTATATCATCGACACTGATGCGCATACCGTCAAGCAGTTGCCTTCTACGGAAGGTGTGCAGGATCTCGACTGGGAGAAGAAGGAAATCACCGTCGCCTCCTACGGCTACGACGACGATGGTCGCTATTCCTTCAAGCGCGTCTACAACCTCGACGGCAAGTTCCTCCGACGTACGGGTGAGATTGAAAGGGAATAGTAAAGAATTGAAGGATTGAAAAATTGAAGGATTGAAGAATGAAGAAGATTGTTACATGTCTTTTATTCCTGTTGGCAGGACTCTCGGCAGTCCATGCTGAAGGGGATGGCAAGGCTTTTCTGGAACGGTTCTATCAGGAGGGCGCTGAGTGCTGGTTTGACAACGCCTTCCTGAAGAAACACCTCACACAGAAGGCTCTCAAGTATCTACATGATGCCTATCCGTACGACGATGAGGCGGGCGATGGTCTGGCCATGTGGCTCTTCTATCAGGAGGGGGGCTGGGACTTAGGTGAGTTGAAGGAAATCCTGGTGAAGAATGTCGCCAACAATACCTACCGCGTCACATGCCATTCTGCCTTCAACAAAGATACCTATGAGTACACCGTCACCTTCGGACTCGTCTGGGTGGGCAATGCCTGGAAGATCGACACCATGAAGCCGGGAAAAGGCGACCTCATCGTCAGCGACCCTGGCATTCAGGACGGCTCACGATGGAACATTGCCAATCTCGACTATACGGCCAAGGTGAATGCCGACAAGACCATCACCTTCAACGCGATGGCAGAGGGTGAGGAACTGATGTTCCGCCTGACACCCAACTACAGCAAGCAGGATGAATACACACTCAGTGACGAGCCGGGGGCCGACGGGGTCAACCCCTTCAGCAAGAGTCCTCGTGTGAAGTTCATCGACAAATACGACACGAAACTGCTCTGTCTTTACGACCAGAAAGGACAGCTACAGCACGTGCTCGACGGGAAGGCCAGACTCGAAGGTGAGAAAGAAGCCTTGAGCAAGTGGGACATACAGCTATATGGCTACTATACCGACCGCTATGGCGACACCCTGCAGATCAGCAGCGGTGTCATCTATAAGAAAGGTGTGGCCTGTGCCACCTACGAGCACATCCCCTTCAACGGCACCGTCACTGGTGTCATGCGCATCAGCGGAGCCACCCACCTCGATGGTATTTGGGAGGCCGTCATCACGCTCGACGGACTGACCCTCTACCAGGTAGCCGAGGATGAGTATGGCGTCTTCCAGCGTCAGGAAGGCAAGGAAACGTTGAGTTGGGCCCGCGACGATTTCCCCCGCTTCAACTACACATGGACCATCCTGCTCAACGACGGGCAGTTCCGTCGCCTGAAGAAGTCCACCCTGCGCATCATGCGCAATGAGATACTGGCGCGCCACGGCTATCGCTTCCAGTCGAAAGACCTGCAGGACTATTTCTCCAAGCGAGCGTGGTACAAGCCGGCAGCATCGAATGATGAAGTGGAACAGCCCTTCGAGACCGAGATGCTCAATCTCGAACTTATCAAGGCCGAGGAGGCCAAGCCCGATGATGAACGATACGTGAAAGAATGAAAGGATTGAAGAATTGAAGGATTGAAGAATAACGATATGAAGAAACTGATGATTCTGGCCGTCGCAGCCCTGACGTGGACAGCCTGCGGCAACAAGACCAACAATGCGGCACCCACGGATGCCGACTCCACGCAAGTATTCGAAGTGCCCGACACGCTCAACTCCGTCGAGGCTGTCATTGCTCAGGTGGACTCCGTCTACGCCTACTGGAACTATCAGCGACAGAACTATAAAGAGGGCATGCCCACACTCGACGAGCGCTTCGGCACCCGTGAGTGGCAGCAGGTGCGCAACGATGCTGCCGAGGTGGACAGAGACTGCGAGTGCGGCGGCTTCTTCGACTTCGGCGACGAGGGGCCCCTCGACCCTTGGCTTTACGACTGCTACGAGGGAACAGTGAGTGCCGACAGCGTCAAGGTGGAGATACTGCCCAACGGCACGGCTGACGTGAAATTCCTGGTGAAGGATGCCGTCACCATCGAGGGCATCCCCATGCGCTGGCTGATGCGCGTGGAGGACGGACAGTGGCGCGTGGCCAACATCATCTTCGAGAAAGACGGAGGCATCGACTTGTTGTCGAGTCTGAAGGACTATGTCTGGGAGTACAAGACCGACAAGCAGTTCAACATCGCCAAGATCTACGACAGCCTCATCAAGCAGGCAGAGCCTTTGCTCGACGGCTACAGCAGCATCGAATTCCTGGAGTATGCCCACATCGATGTCGATCACGACGGCAAGGCTGAGCTCTGGGTGCGCAATGGCGAAAAATACGAGATCATCTTCTCGCTCGCCGACGAGACACCCCACGTTCTTCTCGATGCCAACTGGCGCACACCCTTCTCCTTCTTCCCCGGTGCCATCCAGGCGAGTGGCGGTTGCGGCACTGGCTGTCACATGGCCACCATCGCGGTGCTCAAGAACAGCCGTCTCGACTACACGCTCAACAACATGACGCAGTACGGCATGGACGGCGAGCTCTCCGAAGAAGGATGGGAGAAGGACGGCAAGGAGATTCCCACCGACGAAGGTCAAAAGCTCTACAAGGCACTGGGTGAGGTGAAAGACCTCTACGCCAAGTGGCACGAAATAGACATCCCACGCAAACCAAACCTCTCCGACTATGCAGAATAAAATGAAACCCGTGGCCATCGCGGCCCTCTCAGCCCTGGTACTCACCATGGGCTGCAACAGCAAAGGCAAGACAGAAGCCTCGAACGAGAAAGACTCTATGGTAGCCGTCATCGACAGCATCATCGAGGAGAACGACACCACCCCGATGCCCATGTTCCTGATGCGATGCGACGGGCAGTCGATGCAGGTGCTCTACTGGTCGCCACTCGAGGAGCCCCAGAAGTCGGGTGACGACGATGAATACTTCGAGGAGACTCACCAGCGCTGGGCCCTGCAGGAAATGTTCCGTCGCAATAAGGCCGCCTATACCAATATGCTCATGGACGACAAGTTCGTCAAGATCAAGTATGTCGACGAGGTGCTCAAGGATCCCGACGGCAACACGCCCAGCATCGGCGAGGTTCACCGCACGGAGATTCCCTCGCTCTGTGCCCGTTTCGACTTTGCCAATCCCAAGGACAGGAAAATCAGTGAATACGGCTACTACGAGTGCGGCACGGTCATCGTCACCGACAGCTACCTCAAGTCGCGCCGCCTGCTGGCCGTCAAAGCTGTTGAGTCGGAGTATAACAATCCCAAGCCCCTGCCCGATTTTGCCGTCAAACAGTTGGCGAAGAAATATGGCATAGAGGTGCAGCGCCAGCAACTGACGGCCACCATCGGCGACAGCATCGTATGGGGAACGCTGCAGTTCAAGGGCGAATATAAGAATGCCCCCAAGGACCCCTATGACAAAGACCGCCGTTCGGCCCTCGCCCTCGACGTGCTCATCTGTGGCGATAAGGTCTATGCCCAAGAGGCCATAGGCTACTACGACGAAGAGTACGGCCCCTCGTGGAATGCCGACGACGGAGGCGAGTACGTGGGCTGCTACATCATGGCTGCCTTCGAGGGGCCCAAGGGCCTGGAGCTGTGCTTCGGCCGCGACGCCCCCGAGAGCTCAGCCGTGGGTATGTTCTATGTACGCAGCGGACAGCTAATCCAGCACACCTACGAGACCTACCACAACCTCGTCGACGAGCAGATCCCTGTTTGGAAGAAGGACATCGCAGAGATGCGGCGCCTCTACCTCGCCGAAGACCCTGCCGAGAACAAGCGTGTCACGCTCACCAAGTACGCCCATTTCTATCTCGACTACAAGCACAACTGGATATGGATGCGCGACAGCACCAATCAGCATGGTGCCTTCTTCCTGCAGCAGAACGACAAGTTCACGCTTATCGCCGTGGAGACGCCGCGCCTGAAGCCCTCCACCATGGAGGCCGACGGCATCGACTACCTGCAGCTGTCAGGCTCTGCCGGAGGCCCCTCCACCTACCGTCAGGTCTATGCTTTCAAGGATGGCCAGCTGAAGGAGCGCTTCACGGCCCTGAGCATCTATGATGAGATTGACGAAAGCACCCTCAACGGCAAGACTATCAGTAAGGAGCAGGCAGAGGAATACATCGCCAAGCTACCCGCTGCAGAACCCCTCACTGCCTATTTCACAGAGATTGATGAATACTTATGGAGTATAAAGAATTATTAAGTAAAGGCCTCAAAGGCTGTGGATGCCTGTCCATCGGCTTCTTCGTGCTGCTCGTCATCGTGGGCATCTTCGTCGACGACGAGGAGACCACAGACACCGCGCAGACCACGGAGCAGACCACGGAGCAGACGGAGAAGCGCGATTCCGTCATCGTCAACGAGCCCCTCGAAGGCGATCCCTACCAGGAGCTCGACGACCTCATCGGACTCGAGAGCGTAAAAAAGGAGGTGCGCTCGCTGGCCAATTTCGTCCGTCTGCAGAAGCAGCGCGAGCAGCAGGGCCTCAAGAACGCCAAGGTGTCGTACCACCTCGTGTTCTACGGTTCCCCCGGTACCGGTAAGACCACCGTGGCCCGCATCGTAGGACGCATCTACAAAGACCTCGGCGTACTCAAGCGGGGTCACACCGTAGAGACCGACCGTGCAGGGCTCGTGGGCGAATACGTAGGCCAGACGGGGCCCAAGACAGACACTGTCATCACGAAAGCCCTCGACGGCGTGCTCTTCATCGACGAAGCATACTCGCTCGTGCCCGAAGGCAACAAGGACTACGGACAGGAGGTCATCTCCACCCTCCTCAAGCGCATGGAGGACTACCGCGACCGCCTTGTCGTCATCGTCGCCGGCTACAAGGACGAGATGCAGCGCTTCATCGGCTCCAACCCCGGACTGCAGTCGCGCTTCAACCGCTACATCGACTTCCCCGACTATACTGCCTCAGAACTCGTAGACATCTTTAAGATGTACATGAAGAAGAATGAGTACACCCTCGCACCCGGTGCCGAGGACTTCGCCTGGCAGCAGTTCCAGACCGTCATCGACCGTGGCGACCGCAACTTCGGCAATGCCCGCTTCGCCCGCAACGTCTTTGAAAAAGCCATCCAGGCTCAGGCCAACCGCCTCGCAGGGCAGACAGGACTCTCCAAGGCACAGCTCTCAGAACTCACTATTGAGGATCTGCAAGCCGGCTTCGCCTCCAAGCAGAATATATAACTTAAAAACAAAATTAATATGGCATTCAAACATAGGTTTATGAAGAAGGTTCTCTTTTCACTATTGGCAGCACTCACGCTGACAGCCTGCGGCAATAAGACCAGCAACGCAGGCATGGCGACAGCCGACTCCACCCAGGTCTCAGCCTCGCAGGACAAACATTCTGCCGAGTACATCATCCAGCGCCTCGACGCCATCTATAGTTCACGCGTCGACAGCCTCTGCTGCTCCCTCCACTATCTGGCCCTCTATGCCAAGGCCAAGGAGATCAGCCAGCGCGAAGGCACCGTCATCCTCGAAACCAACCATTGGACGCAAGGACAGGACATCCCCGAGGACTGGAGCTATTCCGTGGAGAGTGTCGACCAGATCACCGACACGACGGCTCAGGCCACAGTCACCATCCATAGCTTCGATGATCAGAAGGTGATGCTCGACCTCGTTTTTGAGCGCGACAACTGGTATGTAGACAATTTCCGTTCCCTCTACGAGGGAGCCGACTACGACTCCGGTGGCAACATCATCCCCGGAAGCGAAGGTGTCAAGGAGTCCAACGAGCTCAAGTCGCTTGAGGAGTACATCAGTCAGCAGCACGCCGAACCCACCACCGACGTGACCGACGAGGCGTTGCAGGACGTGCCTCGCCGCAACTCTCTCCGCGAGGCAGAAAACATGGTGGAGCAGGCCAAGCAGCGAGTCGACGACTACGCCGAGTGACTACGGCCTCATAAACACGAAGTAGACTGCCGCCACCAGGCACAGCGCAGCAGCCGCATGATTCCAGTGCAGCTGCTCGTGCTGGAAGATGATGTTCGCTATCACGGCGAACACCACCAGAGATATGCACTCCTGTATCACCTTCAACTGCACCAGCGAGAAGGGTCCGCCATTGCCCACAAACCCGATACGGTTGGCTGGCACCTGACAACAATACTCAAAGAAGGCGATCATCCACGAGAAGGCAATCACCAGATAGAGAGGCCAGTTCGTCGACACCCCTGACTGCTGCAGGCGCAGGTGTCCGTACCATGCGAAAGTCATAAACACATTGCTCATGATGAGCAGCAAGATCGTATATACGCCGTTTGCCATATCACTCCTGTCTTTAATTGGGTGCAAAGGTACTATTAAGTGAGTAAAAATCCAAATTTATTTGAGATTATTCGCGGCTGCCTGTCTCAAATATTGAAATCTGTGCTGAGGAGGTGGGAAGGTGGGGAGGTGAGGAGATAAAAAAATAGTGCCGACGTATCGACACTTGTTGTAGTCGCTGGGACAGGTACTTGGGTATGACGACTGCTATGACTCAGGTACCCATAACTAGGATCCGCCAAGACCCTCTAACTCCCCCTGTAGGGGGAGGACGGTTAGTACCGAAGGGCTTGCCAGCTATCTGTTCTCCCCCATGACTAGGGAAGGGCTTGCCAGCTATCTGTTCTCCCCCTATGACTAGGGAAGGGCTTGCCAGCTATCTGTTCTCCCCCTACAGGGGGAGTTAGAGGGGGTCTTCTCCGGCGGAGGCCGCGAGTCTGTGTGATGGTGCGACATGCTCATGTTGTGAATACTATTGTTGATTACTCTCTGTTTGCTTCTTACGGCTCATAGACCAGCGGGTTTTTGGCGAGGTAGGTGTTGCCGCCGTTCTGGAAGTTCGTGCCGTCATAGTACTCCTTGCCGCCGATGGTCACCTTGCGGCAGGAGCCCAAATAGCCGCGGCCAATGCTGCAGTCAGCAGCATCGCCTTTACTTGCCGTGACGCTGCTCACGCCGCCCGTGATGGTGATGTTGCCGCAGGAGCCACTCTCGCCGCTGCCGATGCCCGCGCCAAAGCCGCCTGTGGCCGTGACGGTGCCGCCCGTGATGGTGATGTTGCCGCAGGAGCCGCTATCGCCGCTGCCGATGCCCGCGCCAACGCCGCCTGTGGTCGTGACGGTGCCGCCCTTGATGGTGATGTTGCCGCAGGAGCCATTTAAACCGCTGCCGATGCCCGCGCCATAGCCGCCTATGGCCGTGACGGAGCCGCCCCTGATGGTGATGGTGCCGCAGGAGTGGCCATCGCCGCCGCCGATGCCCGCACTATAGACATCGCCCTTGGCCGTGACGTCGCCGCTGAGTATCTCGATGTCGCCGCAGTTGTCATCATTGCCGCCGCCAATGCCCGCGCAATTGCCCCAGGCTGTAGCCTCGAGCGCGCCGCTGCCCTTGATGGTGAGCTTGTGGCCGTAGGGTACGAGGATGGCAGGCTTGTTGTAGTGGCCCGACTTCACCTTGTTCGAGCCGCTGAGGATGATGGTGGCGTCGCCCAGGCACTCTATGCCCGCCATCTTGTTGTCGTCATTCGCTACGTTGGTGATATCCACGTCGCGCAGTGTCACCGTGGCGCCGGCGGCTATCTTCACGTTGCCGGTGTTCGATGCTTCAGCACCGCCGAGCTTGCCCGTCAGAATGGCGCCGTTGGCTGCCTCCAGCTGGGTGACTGCGGCGAGTTTCGTTTCAACGGTGTTGGTCACGGTGTAGGTCCATGTGTAGGTGCCGTCGCCGTTGTCAGTGGCGTCGCTGCAGACGACGGTGTGACCGTCGGCGGCGATGACGCTGGGGTCGGACTTGTTGTCCTTATAGTTCCTTGAAGCGTAGAGGCCTTTGTGGCTGGCGTCTTTGGCGGTGACGGTGAGCGTGCCATTGCCGCTGAGCTTCAGGTTTTCTTCGACATGGATGCCCCAGCTATAGTTCTTGCAGGTGATGGTGTTCGCGTCGCTTATGTCGAGATTGAGGTTGCCGCCAGAGATATGGATGAAGGGGTTCGTCAAGTCAAACGTGGCGTTGACGTCCCTGAGGTGGATGGTGGCACCATTTGGCGCCCAGAACCAGAACCTGTAGCCCAAGCTGGTGCCCCTAATGGCTATTTCTGAGTGGTCGTAGCCGCTGCCATTGCTTGGGCCATACACTTCGTAACAGTTGTTATAGCCGATTGGCTCCACCGCCGCGCCATCCTTCACGCTGATCCAGGTGATGGTGGGCTCCACGAGCTGCATCTTGAAAGCAAGGTTGGTGGCGGCGGTGCTGTAGTAGTAGTTGCCGTTCGTGAATCCGCCTGCGGGTGCGGCCTTCGAGCCTGTGTACACTCTGCCCTCGCTGTCGGTGACGGTGAAGGTCAGCGATGTCAGGTTGCTGCCCTCTATGTCGTGGAGGGACACGTAGAGGTAGTCGCTGGTGGCCACGGCGGGAGTGACGGTTATCGACCCCGATGAAGAAGATGTAGAAGATGTTTTGAGGGGCCAGAAGAATTCTGCTATACCATTCTCGTCTGACGATATGATGAGCTTCCTGACGGTGATGGGGCTGGTGCCGGCGGAGAACTTCAGGCGCAGCATGGCCTGCTGCATCTTGAAGCTGGCCTTCTCCTGGGTAGTCAGCTGGCCTTCGCCTTCGAGGCTCACGGCTGTCAGATTCTCTGCCATGCCGCCGTCGATGACGCCCGCCTGCGAACCGTCCTGTTCCAAATATTCAAAGTAGCAGTCCACTCTTCCTTGGCCGTGCTTATTCAGGTTGTAGAGCAGCGTCAGCTTGTCTCCCGCCTTTACATTGCCCGTGAGATTGCCCTCGAGCTGGCAGTGCTTGCCGTCGCTGCTGATGTGGGCCGGCTGGAGCACGCCGCTGAGCATCTTGTCCTGTGTCTCGTTAAACACATAGATTTTCTCCGTGGTCTCGAAGCGCCCGATGGCTGTCGGGGCGTCGTCGGTGCCGCCGAACGTCACGGCGCGGGTCTGCGCCTCGTCGCCGCCGATGGTGGCGGGGATGCTCACGGTGTAGGTGCGGGCCTCGGCGCCCACGGTCGGCTGCTGTGTGCCGACGGCGTTGTCCTCGTTGGTGCAGGCCGTCAGCGCAGCGGCTGCGGCCAGCAGGGATATGATAAGCTTTCTTGTTCTCATTGTCTTTCTGTTTTTTCGGTTTAACGGGTGACTCTTTACATTCTGATTCTCTTGCGGCCCGTTACCACGACGTGGGCGCGTAGTCGGGTCTCTCGGCGTTGCTGCCTGCCAGCAGCATCGCGCGCTGATTCAGTTCCACGACGATCATCCGGGGCCGCTCGTATGGTCGTCTGTCTGTCTTTGTCTGTATCATAATTGTTAAGTTTAGAGGGTTTACTTATATTTAATGTATCTCATATTCGTTGCGTTTAGCAATTATGGGGACAGGCATTATTAGGACTTACATGTCGCCAGACCAGCCATGACCAATATCCCAATGCTCATCATAGACAAACTCGAAGTAAGGAAGAGAGAATTCTTCCTCGATAAGGGTCGTAAGTTCGTCAAGAATAGGCTCTGCCCAATGTTCTACAAGAACAATGAACTTGTCAATGTTCCAGGCGACGCGTCCTCTGGGCACTTGGGTATAGTCACCCTTAAACTTGGTGTCCTCATGCTTGGCCTGGGCCTTAAAGTATTCTTTCATCCATACTTGCCTGTGCAGATGAGGATAGTTGATAAAGGGAAGGCCCTTGTCGGCTGCTTCTTCAACCATCTTCGGCGTTATCTCCTTCTTGCGGACACCAAAGAAAGATTTGTCCTTAGGGTCATACCAAAAAATACCGATGCAAGGCATTTGCTCGTCAAACCCCTTCATATCGGCCATTTGTTTCTGATGTTCTTCGTTTGTAAGTTGAGTCATAACACTTCTTTTGCTTGCAAAATTAATACTTTTTCCTGAATAAACAAATAAAAATAAGACAAAATGAGTACATCAATAACACAGGGACGATTCTTTTGTTAGCGTTGTTCAGATAACAAAAGAACCGTCCCTGTGTTATGTGTTGTGGCACAAAGGGAGACTTAGGCAGGAAGTCGTAAGATTTTTGCCTGAAAGTTTGGCGGTCTCACAGAAATTGCTTAATTTTGCAGCGTTAACTCAGTTATGTACTTAAATTGAAATGCGTATGAAAGAGCAAAAAGCAAAAAATGTGAGAAATCGCCAGGAAAGTTTGGTAATGTCGAATCTTTTATCTACTTTTGCCGATGAGTACAAGACGCGAACGTGCTAAAGAGCCAGCAACGAAGCTGAACAAGCAGCTGGCAGAGCAGAAATACGCTGCGAGATACATGGAAGAGCGCAGTAGGAAGAACCTTCATACGGCAGAAATCTACATTGACGTGGCAAAGCTGGTGTTAGGAGGTGTCGTGATAGGAAACCTGTTCGCAGAAAAGGAGTATGCGTACTACATCATAGCGGCAGGATTCGTGTTGTTCTTGATACTCTTAAGAATCGGAAACAATTATTTCAACAAGGGAAATAAACAATTATAGAAATGGGGCTGATTATTCTATTTATTCTGATAGGCGTCTTTGGGGTGGCATATTACATCTACGATATGCACAACCAGAGAAAGATGGAAAAGGGGTACTGACAAGAGTTGTGCCATAGGGAGTCCGACCCCATGTGTCGACGAGCACCACCCGAAGCCAAGACGGCGCAAGTGGTTGACGCGACACTATGCGCGCGCGTAATATGCGCGCGCGTAATAGTAGGGAAACGCAGAAACATCCCGCACCTCTTACACCTCCCACACCCAGCTGGGTGTGGCGGGGGCGGGGGGGGGGGGGGAAAAAGGAGATATAAAAACTATATAAAAACATGAAGCTCAAAAACATTCTAATAACTGCGCTCCAACGTGATGAAAGAGTCGGAGGAGTCCCCCCCCCGCCACAGCATGGAGGTTCCTGGCAAGTCTACGGAGGTTCCTGGCACGCCTACGGAGGTTCCTGGCAAGTCTACGGAGGTTCCTGACACGGCAACCGGGGTTCCTCGAAAGCCACCGGCGGATCACAGCAAGGTTACGCCGGTC
>ODAI013907887.1_pt1 | contig 41765 bp, 36 predicted proteins | sample 1539321 | NCBI WGS metagenome assembly ODAI01 (sample SAMN02144231, study PRJEB22623) | gut metagenome | biome: sheep rumen | host: Ovis aries | place: New Zealand
GGAAATTCAGCAAAAAGGCGACATTGGCAACGAAGTTTCCAGCCGTGAAAGCGGGGCAACAAGACCGCTTTGAGCGGGGCGAGCGTAAGCGAGTCCAATCAGAAGGCGAGCGCGAGGAACGCGGCGGCAAGGGCGATGAGGATAATGCGGCAGACGATTTTTGCGCTTCTTACGCGGGATTTTTTCATGGCGGTCTCCTATTCTTTGGTACAAATAGTATACCATAGGCGAAAAGCCGTGAAAATACGCATTTTTTCCTGACATAGTACGGAAAAAGTGAGTGGGATAATCACATTGATTGACAGAACATAACAGAAAGTGTTACAATTTGTATATCATGCAGCCAATCCGATTGCTCGCAGAAACGCTTGAACAGAACGCAGACAAAGACCACTGCCTTTTCTGCGCCGAAGATTTTTATCCGCTCTTCCCCGACTTCACCATGGAAAATCTGCGTATGCTCCTTTCCCGCGCGGCAAAAAACGGCATTCTGGAGCGCGTCTGCAAGGGCGTCTACTTATACCCTAAATCAGGCTACGACCCCACGACCATTCTTTTCAAAACCGCCGCCCGCCTCCGCGCTGACTGCCTGAACTATGTGAGTCTCGAAACCGTCTTGTCGCAGTCGGGCGCAATCTCTCAGCAGCTGCTTGGCTGGATTTGCGTGATGACCACGGGGCGGAGCGGTATCATCAAGTGCGGTCGCTTCGGCACGGTCGAGCTGATTCACACCGCAAAGCCGCAGGAAAAAATCATGCCGCACTTGCGACTGGACGCGCGGACGGGTATGTGGTGGGCGGACGAAACTCTTGCTATGCAGGAAATGCGGGAAGCGAAGCGGAAGCGGGAGTTGGTAAGCAATATTTAGGTTTTTATGATATAATCATAAATGAAAGAGGTGTGCATTTTATGACAGATATTGATAATTGGGTAGAAGCTCAGGAATTTCAGATTACGCTCAATGCAAAAGGAAGAATCATAGACTATATCAATAATGAAATTACAAGAGAGAACACCCCTGAGGAACGCATACGACAAAAGATGGTAATTATTCTCCATCGTGAATTTCAATATCCGTTGAATCACATCGGAATTGAGCGGAGCATAAACATCGGGCGGGAAACAAAACGAGCTGATATTGTCATATACAATTCTCCCGATGCTTGCGCAAATAATGACCAAGGTGAAATTTACATAATCGCAGAAATCAAAGCACCGAATATAAAAAATTCTGACGGACAACTTATTTCTTACATGAGTGCGTCATCAGCACAAGGTGGTTTTTGGACAAATGGTGATAAAATTGAATTTCATCGCAAAATAAACAACAAAGTCATTTCGTGGCTGGGTATTCCTAAATTTCAGCAAGCATGGGACAGCATTGGAAAATACAAGAAAAGCGAGCTTATTGTTCCGATTGACTTAAAACTTGCGTTTCGTAGATGTCACAATGCGATTTATCGCTCTGGTATTGATTCTGAAGATATTGCACTTGATATGGTCAGAATCATTTTATCAAAAATAGAAGATGAATCAACTGCCTCGGAAGACTGCGAATTTCATATTACTACCGAAGAATTTGAAAATGAAAAACTGCGAACTGTAGCATGCGAAAGAGTGCGGAAACTTTTTAATGCGGTGCGTGATAGATATAAAGATGTATTCTCCCCAACGGAAGAAATATCTGCTTCTGATAATCAACTTGCGGTCGTCATATCACAGTTACAGCAATATTCTTTTTTAGACTCGCCCCATGATGTCATCGGTACTGCATATGAAATTTATGTTGCCTCACACCTAAAAGGAGAGCGTGGTCAATATTTTACAAATCGGCTTGTCGTAAATATGATGGTAAAAATGGCAAATCCGACAGAAAAGATGATTGTCCTTGATCCCGCATGTGGTAGCGGAGGCTTTATTTTGACTTCAATGAATTACATTTTTGACAAAATTGAAGCATCGTCTCGCTCGGTGACTTCCAAAGAAGTTTTGAAAAGAAATGTTGTGCATCAGTTGTTCGGGGTAGATATTTCACCAAAACTTGTGAAAATTGCAAAGGCAAATATGTTGCTCGGAAAAGATGGGCACGGAGGTATAGAACATGCAAACAGCCTTGATTCTGTTAATAAATTATCTGCGCGTTTCAATGAACTTTGCGGAATCGGTAAGCCTGACCTGATATTGACAAATCCGCCCTTTGGCTCTGGACATGATTTGCGGATAAAAGAAACAACTATATTGTCGCAATATGATAATGGGTATCAATGGGATATAGATGAAAATGGAGCAGTTGTTTACTCTGATAAATTGAATGATAAGCAGGGGGTTGCCCCAGAACTTCTGTTTTTAGAAAAATGCTTAGAATGGGTTAAGGATAACGGTATTATCGGTATTGTTATGGCAAAAGGTCAGCTCGATAATAGGGAAGCGTTATCTGTTCGAAAAAGTATTTTGCAAAAAGCGAAGATACTCGCCGTTGTGAATTTACATGAAGATACCTTTGAGCCTTTTTGTGGTTCAAAGGCTTCTGTCATCTTCTTGCAAAAAACAAAAACATTAAATTTAGACTATAAAATTTTTATGGCTGTGTCTAATAAAGTTGGACAAACAAGCCGTGGTGAAGCAATATTAAGAAAAGATTCAGAAGGGAATCCCATAATAAAGAATGGTCAGCATGTCCTTGATGAAGATTTGTCAGAGATTGCTGATTGCTATCATGATTTTCTCGAAGGCTCTCTTAAAGAAAGCGAATTCCGTTTTACCATCTCTGCATTCGAGCTAGACAAAGATTCACTTTCTTTTAATCCTGTGCATTATTTGCCCCAGCATAATGCGGCATTTAAAAAAGTTATAACATTGGGGGAGAGTGATGAATTCGAACTGCATCGCTTGGGTGATATTGCAAATGTATATAACGGTCCCCGATTTAAACGCCCATACGCTGAAAAAGGTGTAACAGAAGGCGAAACCATACGAAAATATTTTACAGGAACGGCTTTAACCCAATTAAATTCTGATAATGTAAAATATCTTGATAGTTTGAAAGCAGATAAGCATGTAAAGAAACAACTTGACGACCTTACAATTTATAAGGGTTATATCCTTGTTTCTGATTCAGGAACTCTTGGACGTGTCACTTATGCGCTTTCTCAACATAACGGACATGTAGCAACCAACAATCTTATCCGCATTGTTGTCGACGATATATCTTTACGCGGGTATATATATGAATTCCTAAAAAGTGAATTAGGTCAAAGCCTAATGTTGAAAAATGCTTACGGAACAAATCAAGAACATTTAGAGCCTGATGTCATTGCGGATATACCGATACCAATTCCAAAGGATAGAAGCATTGTTGAAGAAATTGGAAATGCAGTAATTCAATCCATCGAAGAATTGGAAAAATCTATTGCACTAGGAAACAATGCCAAAAAGAATTTAAATAAAATTTTGGAGTAAATCTTTGCGTTAGGGCATGGAGCACCTGCGAAGCAGTTCCGAAGCGAGCAAGGCGAGCGTAGGAATGAGCGCTAGCGAAGTGCGGAACGCCCGACCCGCCGACAGGCGGGGAACGCCCCAAAAAGGATAAAAAAGTATGACTAATTTTGACACCCTCGTATCCCAAGTCATCTCGCAGAACGCCGAATATCCCGCTTTGCGCACGGTCATCGAAAAGGAGCTTTTGCATTATGACATTCTCCGCGCGATGAGCGGGGCGGGATTCCTCAAAAACCTCACCTTTATGGGCGGAACTTGCTTGCGCGACTGCCACGGCTCGCCGAGGTTGAGCGAGGATTTGGATTTTACGGGCGGATTTGAGTTTTCAAAGTCCGATATGGCGGAACTCGGCGAGGTGATTCAGAAGGCAATCGAAAAAAAATACGCGCTTCCTGTTATCGTGACCGAGCCGACAAAGGAAATGGGAAACACCGAAACTTGGAAGATAAAAGTCATCACGCGCCCTGAGCGACCTGACTTCCCCGCGCTATTTGCAACGAAGTTCCCCTCGCAGAAAATCAACATTGACATCTGTATGCTTCCGAGCCGAGAGCGCAAGGTTTCCATGCTCAAAAATCCGTACGGAATCGACATGGGAACGGACGGAGTACTTCTGTATGTCGAAAGCCTTTCGGAAATCCTCTGCGACAAAGTGATTGCCTTTGCCCGCCGCCCAAACCGTGTGAAAAACCGCGACCTATGGGACATTCACTGGCTGAGTCAGAAAAATGTTTCGCTCAAAAAAGACCTGCTTCTGCAAAAACTGGACGACAGGAAAATTGCTGAAGCAGATTTTTGGGAGCAGTACAAGGCTCGGTGCGGACAAATCAAAGCGGGACAGAAAGATTTTCTGTTTGAAATGCGGCGGTTTCTTGCCCCCAGCGCGTTCAGCGAGCAGTTTGTTTCGGCGATGTGGTGGGAATACCTGTGCAATCTCTTGGGAGAATATATGACCGCGTAATTTTTCTTCTCACTTCTTCTCTCCCACCATTGCGGTAACTTCCGCCATGAGCGCCGCCCGGTTTTCGTGCGGGATTTCTGCGAGCGCGGCGTTCACCTGCTCCAAAAGCGCGGTGTCGGTCTTGCGGAGGGCTATGCAGATGCCCGAAAAGTCGAGCGTGAAGCCCTCACCGTCGGGGAAGTCGATAACCGAGAGTGCGGGGTAGGTTTTCATGTACGCGGCGGCGGAGTCGAGGTTTATCACGATGCCGTCAACAGTGCGGCGGTTCAGGCGGTCGAGCATATTGGGGATTGAGTCCACGGGCGTAAGGTGGTTCGCGCCCTGAATCTGGTTGATCTGCACATTCATTTCATTTGTCCAGCCGATATGCAAGCTCGATATCTATAATGCGTTTGCCCTGGCAGATGCCTGGAGACAGACGGATTTTCCTTGCTTTTCACCATTAAAATGACTATCTTTAAATTATGATATCCCACATTGTTTCCATACAGGGTGATACCCTCTTTCTTTCCACTTCCCTTTCTCAGGATGCCTTCGGCCGCACCCAGTATATCCGGGAAATTGACGAGACAGGTTTTATCGCAAGCCTTCCCCGAAAGAGCGCCAGAAGCCAGGACGTCTCTTTTGAGCCCTGGAAATTTACCGGCACCCGCACAGATGCTGATGACATAGTTTCTTTTACCGGCCCCTCACTTGGAAAAGGAAAAAGCCTCTGCGAAATTTTTGAAAGTTCACCTGCAGAAGACATACAGGAAGGGGTCAAGGCAGTCCTCACCGCCCTCACTGCGGCGCTCGAAGAAGACATTCCCCTGCAGACAGTGGGGGCTGAGGGCATCATTCTCTTTTCAGATGAATCTGCTGTCCGCATTCTCTTTTTACCCGCAAATCTTTTTGAACGCTCCGCAGGCAATACACGGAACTCTTATGCTGACCTTCAGGGCTTTTACATCCGCAAAGGCCTCAGCGGCTCAGAAGCCCTGCTCTTTACCCGGGCAGTCCTGGCCTACCGGGCCCTCTGTGGCAGCCTTCCCTACACAGAAAGTGACACATCCAAAAGGCAGGCAGATATTTTTGATGCCCGCTTTATTCCCAGTTACATGCTGATAAACGGACTAGACCCAAATCTTGCAAGCAGTATCGACTGCGGCCTTCAGGTAAGTGCAGAGGCAAAACCCCTGCCCGGAGAACGCCGCTTCGTAAATGAAAAAGACGAAGAGCACAGAAAGAAAATTCTGGCAGCCGCAAAAAAATTCTCCCCTGACACATTCGTAAGTGAGCTGGAAGCCTGCACCAATCCGTCCTCAGCACGCAGCCCGGAACTTCCCCAGGAAGAATTTATCCGCCGCAGAGAAAAATTCCTGCAAAAGCAGGCCGCAAGCGTAAAACGAAGACGCTTTACCCGCAGGAACCACACCAGACTGATAGCCGCAGGCATTGCCCTTCTTCTGGCAGTCTGGGCATTCACATCCTTCCATCAGGAAAACCAGAAACTTGCAACATCCAGAGGCCTCACTTCCCGGCAGACAACCCAGGAACTCTACGCAACCATTCACAAAAGCAGCGTTCCCCACCTGCAGGAAATCGCAAAAGGAAAAAAAATTAAAAACCTCCGCCAGATTATCGCAGGCTTTTACGTTACCAACCGCAGCCGCTTTGCCATGAATCAGGATGAAGGCACCATCAGCACCGCAGAATGGCTCTTCCTGAAAAACAAAACCAAATACTGGCAGTTCGGCATTACCCGGCTGACGATTGACGGAAGCCCCGCCGATGTATTCTATGACTACCCCATCCGCGCCGACAAGCCTGAAAAATTAAAATCTGAAGACGGCATTGAGCTCAAGCGCGGTGCGACCGTCCAGCACAAGGCCGAATACTATCTGGTAAACAACAACGGCGACGCCCAGATCAGCATAAACAAAGTCCGGGACACTGTGACCCTCACCTGGAAAGGCGGCCGCTGGATTGTAACGGACCTGCAGAGCAGAAACAAGCAGACCTTTGTCTTTACAAAAGATTTTACCAGAGACTATCAGGCCGCCTTAGACGCATGCGGAGACGATGTTGTAAAAAGCGTCGCCCAGCTCAGACAGACCTACGAATGGCTTCCCACTGACGAAGAACTGGCAAAAGGCCAGGAAGCCCTGAAAGCACGTTTTTCAAATTGACACATTTACAAATAATGTCATATTGACAAAAGATAATTCTCGCTATACACTAAAGCCATCTTTTACAAGCCGAGGTATTTTTATGGCAGAATATAATCTGGAAAAACAGCATGCCAAAGGAAAACTGCATGCGATTGAGCGTATCAACGCATTGTGCGACAAAGACAGTTTTATGGAGATTTACGCCGATGCGCGTCACCAGTGCACCAACTTCGGCATGGAAAAGAAAGAAATTCCCTATGACGGAGTTATCACAGGCTTCGGCACAATCAATGGTAAAAAAGTTGCCGTCTATGCCCAGGATTTCACCGTTCAGGGCGGTTCACTTGGAAAAGTTCACGGACAGAAAATTGCAGAACTTATTGCAAAGGCCATTGAAATCAAATGTCCGGTTATCGGTGTAAACGATTCAGGCGGAGCCCGTATTCAGGAAGGTGTTGATGCACTCTGCGGATACGGCGACATTTTCTACCAGAATGTACGCGCCTCAGGCGTTATTCCCCAGATTTCTATCGTTGCAGGTCCCTGTGCCGGCGGTGCAGTGTATTCTCCGGGACTCACAGACTTTATCTTTACCGTTGACCAGATTTCCCACATGTACATCACAGGTCCCAAAGTCGTCAAGCAGGTTATGTTCATGGACATCAGCGACGAAGACTTGGGAGGCGCTGCAATTCACAGCCAGAAGTCTGGCGTAGCCCACTACCGCTGCAATGATGAAAAAGAATGTTACGAAAAAGTCCGCAAACTGCTGGACTACATTCCCCACTTCTATGGCGACAGCCAGACTGCAGAAGGCAAAATCAAATTTGACGCCCGCCACAAGGCAAAGCACATCAATACAATTCTTCCGGAAATCAGCACAAAAGGCTATGACATCCACGAAGTGATTAACGATGTTACCGATGATGATTCATTCTTTGAAGTAATGGCAGAATTTGCCCAGAACGCTGTGGTAGGTTTTGCAAAAATTGAAGGAAAGACAGTCGGTATCGTTGCAAACAATCCGGGCTACCTCGGCGGCGTCCTGAACTGCGATGCATCTGACAAAATCGCACGCCATGTACGCTTCTGTGACTGCTACAACATTCCCCTGCTCAACTTTGTTGACGTTCCCGGCTTTATCCCCGGTCCCCAGGAAGAACAGAAGGGCATTATCCGCCACGGTGCAAAAGTCCTCTATGCCTATAGCGAAGCATCAGTTCCCAAAGTAACGATTATTACCCGCAAGGCATACGGCGGCGCATACATCGCCATGTGTTCAAAACACCTTGGTGCAGACTTTGTCTACGCATGGCCCAAGGCAGAAATCGCCGTCATGGGTGCAGAAGGTGCAATCGGCATTCTCTATGCAAAAGAAGCAGATCCTGCCGTCAAGGCTCAGAAAGGTCAGGAATACCGCGAAACCTTTATGACTCCCACCATCGCCGCCCAGCGCGACTACATCAGTGCGGTCATTCAGCCGGAAGAAACAAGAGCCCGCATCGTTCAGAGCCTTACCCTGCTTGAAAACAAAACTGGCAGCGACAAAGTCTGCCGCAAGCATGGCAATATCCCGCTCTAATAGATCACATATCGCTTAGCAAATACTAAAGCCGTCATTTATCAGCCTCTGTGAAGTGGACCGGTAAGTGGCGGCTTTTTTTGCAGAGGAATCCGAGCAATAAAAGCATAAAAAAAGCACCGCAGAAATGCGATGCTTTGCAAGGTCGGGTAGACTGGATTTGAACCAGCGACCCCTACGTCCCGAACGTAGTGCGCTACCAGCTGCGCTACTACCCGAATAGATAAAAATACCCGCTCATTGATGAGCGGGCTCAAGACGGGAGCGAAGGGGCTCGAACCCTCGATCTCCGGCGTGACAGGCCAGCGCGATAACCAGCTTCGCTACGCCCCCGTGATATTCCTTACTATATCAAAAAAGCATAAAACATGTCAAGACCATGAAGCAGAATTTTTACTATTTTTTTTGTATAAATACACATTCTATGATTTCGCTACATTGACAGTAGAGGGCGACCATGATAAAATATTTTCTACTATAATTTATCAAAAAAGAAAGGATGTTTTAATTATGAAAAGAACTTTGCTTTATGTCGGCTCTGTCTTTATCTTAATTCTCTCAGCGGTCACATTTATTTTTGTTCCCGCCATGCTCCATGGTGCCCCAAAAGGCCTTGTTTTCGGTAAGTATGACGGAAAAAAGATTGAACTGACACAGGGAAGCGAATTTGCTACTTCAGTAGCAAACTTTGGTGACTTATACAAAAATCAGGGTCAGTCACTCAATGACTCAGCCTATTTCTACATTTACAACTTTGCATTCAATGCAACTGTTTCTTATCTGGCCGGTAAGGATGCCGTAAAAGCATCTGGTTACGAACCCACTGCAACAAGTATCTCACGGGCAATGCTCCCCTACTTCTCTGACGAAAATGGCAATTACTCTGCAAAACTCTACAACAGAACTTCAGAGGCAACACGCAACACCATTAAAAAAGATCTGGAAAACAAGCTGGCATGGACCCGCTACTATGAAGACGTATTCGGAACTGATGCCCTCAAAACAGACGGTTACTTTGAAGGACTGACCTGTCTGCAGTACTACGGAAATTATGTCCAGCTCCTGCAGATTGAAGGCACAGGCAAACTGGGTAAGAACTCATTCTTCGGACTCAAAACTTCTGATGCAGAAACAGAATTCCTTGCAAATCTCGGCACTGCAAAACGCTCATTTGATCTGGCTGCATGGGACAAGACAAATTATCCTGACCAGGAAGTCATCATGTACGGCGTAGATCACTACGAACTCTTTAACAAGCATGACCTTTCTGTTATTTCACTTGACGACAAGGCACAGGCAGAAAAACTTCTTGGACAGATTAAAAACAACGAAGTTACTTTTGAAGATGCCATCAAGGAATTCTCAAAGAAATACTACACCGGAGACGACGGCAAACTTTCATCAAATTATGAATACCAGATTAAAGAAATCATTCCTGGCGAAGAAGATTTCAAGAGCATCATTGCACTGGAAAAAGATGAAGTAAGCCCTGTCATTCAGGCTGCAAACAACAGCTACTCCATTTTCCGCCGCAATGAAAAGCGTGACCTGAATCATCTGAATGTAGAAAAGAACATCGATGTAGTAAGAAATTATCTGGAAAGCCACGAAGCAGGCATTTCAGAAGAATATAATGTTAATATTGCAAAAGACTTTGCCGCCAGCGCAGTTGCAAACGGTTTTGACCGCGCATGCAAAGACGCAAAGGTAACTAAAGTTTCTGTTCCGGCATTTGCCCTGAGCTACGGTGACAATGAAATCACAGGCAAGATTCCTTCTGACATAAAGGAACTGCAGGGTGCAGCTAACAACGAAAACTTCCTGGAAAAGGTATTTGCACTCAAAAACGGTCAGGTTTCAGAACCCCTTATTCTTGGCAACAATGTTCTGGTTCTTAAAATGACTGGTGAACAGAAAGAAGCCGTTACTGACGAAAGCAAAAAGGCTGTTGAAGCAAATGTTCTTTCTTTCGACGCTACAGGTTCTAGACTTGTTCTGAACTCAAGCGACAAAGTTGAAAACAATGTTCAGCAGGTATTCTTTAACGATATAATGGCAAACAGAAGTAAGTAATCGGAGTTCTATTTGCCGGCATTAATGTCAAAGCCCTGTCTGGTTCAAACTGGTCAGGGCTTTTCTATTTCTTACAACGGAAGGTTTCTCTATTCAAAATATGCCCCAAAAAAGGCAATTGAACAGACTGTTGCCGGCTTACAGCTGCTTCCCGGTACACTGATTGTCTGCGCATCTCCCTGCCTCTGCTACGGACTGGAAGCTCTGCTTGCAAAAATGCCCGAAAACTGCTTTATTGTGGGAATTGAGGCGGACGAAAATCTCTATGCTCTTGCAAAAGAAGAAGTAGAAAAAATCCGGCAAAAGTGGCTGCAGGAAAAAAATGAAGCAAATACAGACATAAATGACAGCCTTTCAGAAAAATTTGCCCTGCTTGAACCAGATGAACTGCTTGATATCGTAGAAATTATTTCCAGTGGCAAAAGCAGGAGCGGAAAAAGCCTGCCGCCAGTCCACACATTCCGCCGTGCCATACTTTTGGAGATGAGCGGTGGCTCTGCCTTTAATGCAGAACTCTACCGGAAGATTGACGGAGCGGCGGAAGAGGCGATCGCATCCTTCTGGAAGAACCGCCTGACCCTCACCAGACTGGGGCGGCTCTATTCGCGAAACATCTTCCACAACCTGCGCCTTATTCCCCAGTCAGAAAGCCTTGAAAACCGGCTCAAAACAATCAGCCGCCCGATTCTTGTATTTGGAGCGGGAGAAAGCGCAGGGCAGACAATAAAAAGCCTGTCCAAAGCCAGGCGGCAAAAGTATTTTATTCTTGCCGTAGACGCTGCCCTGCCCGTACTGACTGCAAGCGGCATTATTCCTGACGGCATTGTTGCAGTAGAAAGCCAGCTTGCCATAGAAAAAGCCTATATAGGCTGCAAGTCCGCCCTGACCCAAAATAACGAACATATTCCCCTGCTTTTTGCAGACTTAAGTTCCCGCTCCCAGGTTACAAGACATATCAGAGAACTTGACGGTGGAATAGTCTATTTTATTTCAGACTTTGCAGACACAGACTTTTTAAGCCGGCTGCAGCAAAAAGGACTGCTTCCACCCCGCCTGCCTGCACTCGGTTCCGTGGGCCTTACAGCAACTTATCTTGCCCTCCTCCTCCGTGCAGAACCGGCCATTCCTGTATTTGTAACAGGACTCGATTTTTCTTTCAGTCTGGGACTAAGTCATACCCGGGGAGCCCCCGCACACATAAGCAGGCTTTCTAAAACAAAGCGTCTGATGCCGCCTGCAAACTACGATGCTGCATTCAGACCGGGAGCCCGCTTTGCAGAGGGAAAAAATGGTCCTGTCTGTACAGACCAGGCCCTGAGCGGTTACGCAGCCCACTTTGCGGGTGTCTTTTCGGGAGTGCAAAATCTTTTTGACATAGGAAAAAGCGGTCTTCCCCTTGGAATTCCGGCTTTTGATTTTGAGGAAAACGAAGGCGGACTCATTCCGGCTTCCAAAGACAAAAAAAATCCAAAAGCTGCGTGTAAACATGAAAGGGCGAATGAAATAAAGCAAAAAACAGAAGCCTTTATTGAGGAAGAAAGAAGAGCCCTGCTCAGGCTCAAAGAACTGCTCATGCAGGGCCAGAAAGCAGCGTCAGAGACAATGTCTGTACAGGAAGAAATCAGCAGTCTTTTGCATGGCCGGGAATACCTTTACCTTCACTTTCCCGACGGCTATGCATGCAGATCCTGTGATATAGATTTTTTAAAGCGGGTACGCAGTGAAATTGATTTTTTTCTGAAAGACCTGCGTTAGCGCTGGGAGGGGTGGTCTTTTTCCGGCGGAAAAAGACCAGTGCGGCAGAAATGACGCACCGCGCGCGAGCAAGCCCCGGACATAGCGACTGGTCTTCACCTGCTGAAGACCAGAACGCCCATACCTTAATCTTCTTTTTCTTTCAATACGGCAAGGAAAGCGCTTTGCGGAAGTTCAACGTTACCGACCATCTTCATGCGCTTTTTTCCTTCCTTCTGTTTTTCAAGCAGTTTTCTCTTTCGGGTAATATCACCGCCATAGCACTTTGCAAGAACATCCTTTCGCACGGGATTTACGGTCTCGCGGGCAATAATCTGGCTTCCGATGGCACCCTGAATGGCAATTTTAAACTGCTGACGGGAAATTTCATCCTTTAAGCGCTCACAGACTTTTCGGGCACGAAGCGTTGCCTCCGGCTTGAAGGCCAAAAGACTCAAAGCATCAACGCCCTTTCCGTTAATCAGAATATCAACTTTAACCAGGTCCGTTGGCCGGTAATCAATTACTTCATAGTCAAAGGAAGCATATCCACGGCTATAACTTTTGAGGCGGTCATAAAAATCAAAAAGAACTTCAGCAAGTGGCATTTCGTAGGTAAGTTCAACCCGCTTTTCGTCCAGATACTGCATATTCTTCTGTTCGCCGCGCTTTTCCACGCAAAGGGAAACAATGGAACCGATGTATTCGGCAGGGGTAATGATTGAAGCGCGGATATAGGGCTCTTCTGCAAGTGCAATGCGGCCTTCCGGGAATTCCGTCGGATTATCGATGGTCATTTCCTCGCCGTTGGTCAATTTTATCTTGTAGCGGACACTGGGTGCGGTAAAGATAACTGCCTGGTCATAGTCGCGCTCAAGACGTTCTTCAATGATTTCCAGATGAAGAAGTCCCAAAAAGCCGCAGCGGAAGCCGTTACCCAGGGCAAGAGAATTATCTTTTTCAAAGACAAGACTTGCATCATTGAGCTTAAGCTTTTCCATGCTGTCTTTGAGTTCTTCATAATCATTTGAGTCGATAGGATAAATTGAACTGAATACAACCGGCTTTACTTCCTTAAAACCGGAAAGAGGCTGGTCTGCAGGGTCGTCAGCAAGGGTAACAGTATCGCCAACACGGACATCGCTGACAGTTTTTGCACCGGAGATAATATAGCCTACATCGCCCGCTTCAAGAAATGGAGTTTCCTCGTACTTAATCTTGAAGATACCGGTCTGTTCAACCTTGTATTCTGTTTCTGTGTGCATGAAGCGGATTGTATCACCTTTTTTGATGCGTCCATTCATGATACGGATATGAATGATAACTCCACGGTATTCATCGTAATGACAGTCAAAAATCAATGCCTGGGTTTTTCCGTTCGGGTCGCCTTCAGGAGCAGGGAATTTTGTTACAATGGCTTCCATCAAATCATCAATTCCCTGGCCAGTCTTTGCACTCACGGGAACTGCGTCATTAGAGTCCAGCCCCAGATCGTGGTCAATCTGACGCTTAATTGAAGGAATATCAGCAGAAGGCAGGTCAATTTTATTGATGACAGGAACGATTTCCAAATCCTGTTCCATGGCCATGTAGAGGTTTGAGACTGTCTGGCTTTCTACCCCCTGAGATGCGTCTATCAAAAGCAGGGCACCCTCACAGGAAGCAATTGCACGGCTCACCTCATAGGAAAAGTCCACATGACCGGGAGTATCAACAAAGTTAAGCTCGTAGTCATGTCCGTCTTTTGCATGGTAAGGAATGGTAACCGCCTGGCTCTTAATTGTAATGCCACGCTCCCGCTCAATGTCCATGTTGTCAAGAATCTGATTTTTCATCTGGCGGTCGTCTATAATCTGTGCCTTTTGAATAAGGCGGTCAGCCAGCGTGGATTTTCCGTGGTCTATGTGAGCAACAATACAAAAATTGCGCTTATACTTCATCTCTGTCATACAGTCTCCATTATCTGCCGGTTAAAAATAGTAGGGGCTGTCCAGGGGGGCACCCATTCCCAGACTTCTGTCCAGATAGCCCTTTTTGCTGTTCTTTACATAAGCCATCAAATATACAGCAGATTTATCTTCATTAAATTCAACGCCAAGCACATCAACCGGATCGTTTTCTGAAAAACCGCTTTCATCGGCAACAGACCCCTTGATAATCGACTGAACGGAATATTTATGACTGCTCATCGTTGAAACATGCACCAGCTTCATGCCAAAAATTGGAGTAAAGGAATTTGCCAGTACATCGCTGTTGTAAATGCGGTAGCCGGGGTTCTTCGGTCTTGTTGCAAGATAGACCAGGGCCGATTTATCTTCTCCAGATGCAGTTTTTGCGCTGATTACTGCCATTGTTTTTGCACTGCAGTAGAAAAGAATGCGCTGCATGTCTTCTATTGTGCGCACCGGCTGTCCGTTCAAAGCGGTAATCACATCGGATTCCACAATGCCAGCCCGGCTCAGACTGCCGCCCGGCATGACATACTGAACTTCCAGTCCCTGTTCTTTTCCCAGGTCTTTTTTTGTGTGTCCAAAGCCGCCCATCCAGGGATGCTCAAATTTTCCGCCGTGATAGAGGGCGGGAAGTTCTGCCTTTAAGTATTCAACCGGTATGGCAAAGTTTAAGCCTTCATACTGAAGCATACCTGCAAAGGCGATTGCCTGCACTGCTCCATTTTCGTCAATACAGGGACCACCTGAGTTACCTGAGTTTATGGCAGCATCAATCTGAATAACTGAGCCTACCGTAAAGAGTTTTCTGTCCATTGAGCTTACGATACCGCTGGTCAATGTGCTTTCAAGTCCGATTGGAGAACCAATGGCAAAAATCCGGTCACCCACATTCAAATCTTCGGAAGAGCCAAGTGCAAAGACATAGGGAGCATCCACTTCTGCCTTGAGCAGGGCCAGATCCACAATGGGATCCCAGCCGACAACCTTTGCGGGAATACGGGTTTCTGTATCACCGGCCATTTTTATGTAAAGGCGGGCATATCCCTCGTACTTGGGATTGACCAGATCTTCAATAACATGGTGGTTGGTAATCAGATAGCCGTTTTTTGAGATAAAAAAGCCGGAACCGATTACACGGTCTGCAAAGCCCATGCCGCGTTCAACTTTAAGTCCCCGGTCAATCCATACCGTTACCGTACCTGAAATATAAGTGGCACGTTTTTCTGCCGGAATCAGCTTGTTTTTTAATCCCGGTACATTGGCATCACTCAGACTCCGCAGTTCTTCCTTATTTTTTGGAAGAGAAGAAAGTTCTGCATAACCTGCTTTTTCCAGAGACTCATAAAGATGCAGGGCTTCAAACCAGTTTTCTTTTTTTATAAAGTCATTGTATTCTTTAACGACTTCTCTGGTACACTCTTCTATCGTTTTGCTGTCATCCAGAAGTTTTGCCCGCCACAGAGCCTGAACCGTGTCACTTTCACGGAGTTTTTCAATCCGTTTAATTTCTTCCCTGCGGACATCTTCTTCCGTGTAATCCGGATGAGAATAAACATGTTCCGGCTGTTTAATGGAGGAGCAGGAAAAAAACAAACCTGCACAAATCACTGCTGCAATACTAATTTTTTTCATCATCTTTTACCGTTGATTCCGGGAGCATTTCACCGAATGTCATCTTTCCGATGCGAACGCCCAGCATCCTTTCTTTTTCATTTTCAACTATAATACAAACACCTTGAGGAACCCTTTGGTTAAGGCCGTCTATAATTTTTCTCATATTTTTATCAGAACCACGCTGTCCAATCCAGAAGAAATCAGGAATGCCTGTAGCAAGCACAGGGAGAATTCTGTTTCCGTCCCTCACCTGAACCGGCGTTCCGTTCTCAAATGAAACGCATACTTCTGCATTTGTGAGGGGCTGGTGAAAGAGAGAATCTTCCCTCAGGACACCGTCTTCTGACTTGGGATACTTAATGTAGCGGGTATTCCATTTTCCGTCGCTCGTAGTATCCCATGAAGAGATTTTTCCTTCTCCAGGCAGATATTCTTCCGTAAAATCGGGAATGGTATCTCCATTTGTATCCACCTGAATCATGCGAACATAAAATCCTGTACCCGAAGAAGGTGAACCAAAGAGATTTGTAATAATCTGCATTTCGTCAGACTGACTGATTACAGTCTGCTTACGGTCTGGAGAAAAACCGTAAAATTCCGTCGTCTCAAAAAGTCCGTCACCATCCCGGTCTACTACGCGGATGACAGGAATTCCCTTTTCAAACTGAGCCTGGGCATACATTTCATCGCCCACCGTATAGCGTGCTATCTGCGCAACCCCATCCAAAAGGCTTACGGTAATCATGGCACCCTTGCGCTCATCCGAAGGCAGTGTGTAGCTTGACGAAGCATGAAGCAGTTCCACCGCAGAGACCGGCACCACTTCTGCCTGTACATCAGGAAAGAAAAATTCCAGATTGAGGGCAGATTTTATCGCTTCAACCGGGCGCATTACAAAGGGAGTCCAGCGGAGCATTTCGCCCACAAGACTAAAATCCAGTTCTGAATTGTCCTGCAGCGTGTAGCGGGCTGTTTTTATCCAGGGCCAGCTGCCGTAGAGTACATCAAGGTGAGAATCTGTTAAATGCACCTTTACGGGCACGCCAAAGTCACAGTCAGCAATCCAGTCAAATTCATCATCCTGTTCCCTGCCGTAAAAGACATGCAGGGGTCTGCCACGGTTGTAATCCGTAATGACATTTGCAAGGCCGTCACTGTCGGAATCCGCAATAACCCGTCCGCCGTAAGCATTCAGATATTCATACAAATCCTGTTTTGCTTTTTCTTCCCTGATAAGGGGAACAAAATCCTGCATGACGGTAAGAGAAATCGTATCATCAGCATAGAAAAAGAAAACATCAAGAGCAGCGTCCTCTTCCAGAAGGCCTGTACGCAGGGCATATTCTGCATAAAGGGGCGTTGTCAGATTGCGGGCCTTGAATGACTGTAAAAGCCGGTTCTGTTTTTCCCCTTCTGCAAAAATAGCCGCATAGAGTTCCAGTTCTGCGCTGGGGCTGGTATAGGAAGACATGGCCAGAATAAAGGCATCTGCAATTTTTCGCACTGTATAGGGAAGCCCCTCAGTATCAAGGCCGCTGGCAGCATCCTGCAAGAGTGTTTTATGCAGGCGGTATTCCTGAGAAAAGAAAAGTTCTGCAAAACGCAGGTCAGTCGGGTAAATTCTCCGGGCCGCATCAATTTTTTCCCTGGCCCTTTCTATATATTCGCCGCCCATATTGTAATAACAGCGGGAACGAATGTATTCCGCATCAGCCGAATAAAGGAAGGGAGCCTGATCCAGAACCTCAACCGCTTCCTTAAAACACAGAGTCGTACTCAGCACATCCGCATAGAGAATGCGGGCAGAATCACGGTTGTAGTCTACCCATTCACCTTTGGTAAGGGATCTGACCACCAGAGGCAATATAACTGATTTTTTTTCACCGGTATTAGACTGAGACACTGCCCGTATATACCACAAATCCGCAATGCCGTCATCATAGGCAAGACCCAGGCGGGCGTTTGAATCTGCTTCTTTCCATTGTTTCTGGGAAGCGTACTGCTTTGCCAGCTGCAGGTAGCGGATTGCCGTCCGCCGGTTTGCACTCCGGGCAGAATCTGACTGGGCAAAAAGCAATGCACCTGCAAAAAAGAGGAAAAAGATGAGAGCCACACTTCTTTTCATTTTACAATCCAATCTGAATACCCGAATTCGCTTCCAAGTATAGCAATAACCGGCTGTCCTTCCCGGGATAAGTCCTGAATCAGCGGAATACGATTTTTATCTTCTGCCGACACTTTCCAGTCCGTGAAAATCTTCTGCACCGGTTTCATACTTCCGTCTTTTGCCCTGATTACATCCCCGCTCTGCAGGCTCCGTCGCAAAAGAACAGAATTGCTATCTTCTTTTATTATATCAAGAAATCCACTTTCAGTCGCCTTGTTTTGACATTTTTTTACATAAATTTTTTCTGAATTAAGGGATATTTCCACTCCCCCTGCAGAAAGAGACAATCCTTTTTTTTCCTGCTCATCACCTTTCCATGCACAGACTCTGCGCACCAGACTGTAGGGAAGACGCCCCTGACAGGGAAGCAGATTACAGGCCTGATACAAAAGACGGCGGCGCAGGGCCTTTTCCTGCCCATAAAAAGAAGCCGCATCCATAAAGAGCCCCTTTTCATCCCTTCCCCAAACTGTTCTGTCAGAAAGAGCCTGCAGGGCATCATTATCATCTCTTGCCTTTTCCGCCCCATACAGAACGGCCTTCTTCCATCCTTTAAAATGCCCGTCAAGAAAAGGGATAAGGTTGTGGCGGATATTATTGCGAAGATATGCCGTATCTGCATTTGTTGAGTCAGTACGCCAGTCCTGTCCGCATTCATGCAGATAGGCTTCAATTTCTTCCCTGCTCACATCAAGCATTGGGCGGACAAAGTGATTTCGTCTCCTCAGAATTCCGCCGCCACCTTCACTTCCACTTCCCTGCAAAAAACGCATCAGGATTGTTTCAAGCAGGTCATTCTGATTGTGGGCCAGACAGAGGGCAGAAAGATTTTCCTGAGAAATAAAATCAGAAAATGCCTGGTAGCGCAAGGCTCTTGCAGCCGCCTCTATCCCCTGCCCGTCCTTTTCTGCTTCAAGAAAAACCTTTCCCCGTGGAATCGTCACAAGTGTACAGGACACATTAAGACGGCTGCACAAATCCATTACAAAGCGGGCATCTCCTGCCGTTTCATTTTCTTCCCGGATATTATGATTTACCGTAATAACCCGAATCAGGGCAGCATCAAAAAGAGAAAGCAGGGCAAGCAAAAGTGAGATGGAATCTGCCCCGCCACTCACGGCCAGGCCCAGAGGATGCTCCGGACAGACAGACTCCGGCGGCAGGCCGGCACTTACGAGACCAGAAGATATTTTTTCTTCAAATGCCGTCATTCCGGCACTTTTTTCCAAAGCACTTCTCCAGACAAAAAAAGCCCCCTTGCGGGAGCCTTTGCAAAAATATCAGTTCGCTTAGCGAGCCGGTGCAATGCTGATGATTTTTTCCTCAGCGTTGGTCAGAATAGAAACATTCTTTCCAAGGTCAAGGTCTTTAACCAGCAGAGCTTCGCCGATATTTACCGGAGAAACATCTACAGTAACACGAGCCGGCATATCTTTAGGCAGGCTCTTTACCTTGATTTCAGGAATGTGCTTTACCATAAAGCCGCCCTTCAAAACACCAGCCGGAGTACCGCTGTAGTGCAGTTTGAATGTGCGAACGACAGGCTTCTTGTTGCTTACAACAAGGAAATCTGCATGCAGAACGGTATCTGTCTTGATATCGTATTCTGTGTCGCGAATAAAGGCATCGTATGACTTTCCATCAGCGTTCAGTGTAACAAGTGTAGTAGCGGTGATAGAACGCCACACTTTGTTGAACTGTGCTTTATCAACATCCAATGATGTTGCTTTTCCTGCCTCATCGTACATTACTGCAGGAATACGACCACTTTCACGCAGCTGCTTGGCAACTTTTTTACCGTTTTCTTTGCGTGTGTTTGCGTCAATAACTAACTGATCCATCTCAGGAGCTCCTCGTTACAAAAATCTATATTTTTCTACTACTGGGACGACAGGATTCGAACCTGTGGAATACCGGCACCAAAAGCCGGGGGCTTACCGCTTGCCGACGTCCCAAAATATGCCCTTCATAGATGCAGAAAAATCTACATCTATCCGCGCTTAATCCTCGTCGCCTTCACCAGCTTCTTCTACATGGCCGGCGTTGTATTCGGCAAGAATTTTGTCCTGTAGTGCATTTCTAAAATCAGGACTGATAGGATGCGCGACATCCTTGTAATCTCCATTCGCAGTCTTACGGCTTGGCATAGCGATAAACAATCCTGTTTTGCCTTCAATAATCTTTACGTTATGAACAACAAAGCAGTTATCGAACGTTACCGTTACATAAGCCCGTAGTTTGCCTTCTGCAGCAACTTTACGTATGCGCAGTTCTGTTACTTCCATTACTAATACCTCCGCTTCTGTCTGACAGATATAAACCTATCAGAGAAAAACGCTATACCAAAATGCAATTTTTCCATTTTAATTGCAGTTCAGCAAACGCTTTTTTTGAAGCTTCGGCAGCTTCATAAACTCCAAACACTACAGCACCAGATCCGGTCATATCAGACCATACAGCACCACTTTTTTTAATATCCGCAAGAGCCTGAGCAATTACAGGATATTTTTTTGTTAGAGCTAAAGTAAAACTGTTTCCAAAAGTCCAGTTTTTAACCGACCCCTGGTAAATACTTTTATACTCTCTAAAATCAGGATAAACAATGTCTATTCCTGACTCTATACTCTCGTCAACCAGGGCATAAGCCTCTTTTGTAGAGCTATGCACATCCGGTAAAACCAGAATATAATATAAGTCTTTTCTAGGCGAGATGGGTGCAACAATCTCTCCTCGCCCTGAAACAAGTGCAGCTCCTGTCCCATCCTTTCCGCAATGCAAAAAGAAAAAAACATCACTTCCGACCTGTTCTGCGACAGCATCTGCAAGTGAATCAGTTAATTCAACATCATTCAGCAGGGCCAGAGCCCTTAAAAACGACGCAGCGTTAGATGAACCACCGCCAAGCCCGCCTCCAGCAGGAATACGCTTTGTAATTTTTGCACGAACACCCGTATTCTTTCCTGTCAGCCGACAAAATGCCGTGTATGTTGCAGTCAAAGTGTTTTCCGCAGGAAGTCTTAATTCTGCGCATTCCACTTTGCAGGCATTACATTCAGACGTTTTTTCCACATATAAGTCATCAAAAAAATCTACCGTCTGAAATATGCTCTCGATATTATGAAATCCGTCCTCTCGCCTGGGTAATACCTTTAAACCGATATTTACTTTCGCGTTGCAACGAACTGAAACATCGCACAACATACTGTTTTATTATAACAATTTCATTATTTAAGTCAATAGATTTTTATTTTTATAATGTAATCATTGAAGGGCGGTATGAATGATGCCCCCTCCTATAATCACGTTGTCCATAAACAGTACCGCTGACTGACCGGGTGCAACCGCCCTCTGAGCCTGCTCAAAAGTAACTTTAAAGGCCGCCCCAGTATAGAGACTTTCGTCTTCCGGCTGATAAGGCTCAACACGACAGGCTACCGGCCGGCTTGCCAGACGAATTTTTATGAGGGCATCAAAAGCCTCTGCAGGTGCCTTTCCACCAGGCCATGCACAGTCATCAAAAATCAGGCCGCTGCAAAGCAAATCATCATTGTCTGCAAGCACAACAAGATTTTTCTTTGCGTCAATTGAATGCACATAAAGAGGTCTTGTTGAACTGACCCCAAGTCCCCGTCTCTGGCCGATAGTATAGTGCTCAATTCCCTTGTGGTGACCAAGCACATGACCGTCCAGATCGATGATATCTCCGGGAATGCCGGGTTTGTCACTAAAAAGATATTCAAAATACTCGGGCGGAATAAAATCCTGGCTTTCTTCCCTTTCTGCCGCCACAAGCCCCCTTTCCTTTGCCATGGCAAAAACATCTTTTTTGGCCGTTAAGCCCAGGGGAAAACGGACTTTTTCCAGCGTTTTACTTGGTATTCGGTAGAGAAAATATGCCTGATCTTTTGTATTGTCAGAAGCACAGGCTATCATCACTGGTTTTTCATCACTACCCCAGAGACCTTCTGACGGGCGGACTGTACGGGCATAATGACCGGTGCAGAAATAGTCATAGGAAATACCCATATTTTCTACACCGCGAAGAAGGGCCCCGAATTTGATAAAACTGTTGCAGCGGATACAGGGATTTGGAGTTCTTCCGGCACGGTATTCAGCCTTAAAATAATCCAGTACCTGCTTCTGATATTCATCTTTTACATCGATTACATGATACTCTATGTCATGCTCTGCACAGAATTTACGGCATTCTTCAATATCCTCTACTTCGTCGGGACCATAGCAGGAACTTTTGAGAATTTTTCCGTCAGGCAGAGGAGGCAAATCACCTTTCCACAGGGACATGGTGACCCCAATAACTTTGCAGCCTCTTTCTTTCAGCAGCACGGCAGTCAGCGTAGAGTCCACGCCACCACTCATGCCCACAAGGACTGTATCGCCCGCTTTGGGCTGATCAATTTCTGTATACTTCACGAAAATAGTATAGCAAAATGGTAGGATTTCTACAACAGGAGGCTCTAAAGGAGAGCTTCTTCGGCAAGACTTACCGTTTTCTGTCTGTCCATTGTATCACGGATACAGCGCAGAAAGACTTCCATGCAGACCCGGGCATCATCGCAGGCACGGTGGGCGGCTTTTACTTCAATCTTAAACTGTTCCGCCAGATACTGCAGTTTCCAGTGACCATTTGCAGGATATGCCCAGCGGCTCAGATTGAGTGTGTCGATTGCCTGATGCTTAAGGGGCAGGAGACCAGACCGCTTCAGTTCTTCATCGGTAAACCTGATGTCAAAAAGAGCATTGTGAGCTAGCAGAATGCAGCCTTCAGAAAAACGGAGAAAGTCTGGAAGCACTGAAGCAATTTTTGGCGCAGCAGAAACCATTTCATCAGTAATATGGGAAATCTGCCGGCATACAGTTGGAAGAGGAATTTCAGGATTAACCAGCGTGTTGAATGTATCCAGAACGCCAGTCTTATCAAATTTGACTGCCCCAAGCTCGATGATTCTATCCTGCTTGGGGAAGAGTCCTGTAGTTTCTGTGTCGAATGCACAAAAGACCGCACCGCTTTGCAGGAGCCGGTTCAGTCTTTTGTAATCCGTTAAAAGTTTTGTTCCGGGCATCTCAGCTTAAGCTTTTGCAAGCATTGCCTTGATGTCAGCCGTAATTGCATCGCAAACCTTGCCGCTTTCTGCCTTTGCCGCATCAAGTCCCTTTGCAGCATCGGTGCGGGCATTGATGTAGAACTTAATCTTAGGCTCTGTTCCAGAAGGACGGGCAGACACAATGGTTCCGCCTTCAAGCACAAACTGAAGTACATTTGACTTGGGCAGTGCAATTGGGGTTTTGTCAGCAGGCTTTGCCGGGTCGTAAGCAACACTGTTTCCAATGTCCTTAATGCAGATGACTTTCTTTCCGCCCAGAGTCTTAAGACCTTCGGTACGGAGTTTTGTCATGATGGCAGCCATAGTTTCTTTTCCTGCAGAACCAGGGAAGTTCTGGCTGATAGAGCGGTCTTCAAAGAATCCGTATTCCCTGTACATGTCATCCAGGTGCTCAAGGATTGACTTTCCTTTTGAAGCCCAGTAGAGGGTCATTTCAGCACACATTGCGGCGGCTGAAACACCGTCTTTGTCCATAACTTCTTTTTCAACCTTGTAACCGTAGCTCTCTTCAAGACCGTAAACATAAGTTTCGCTCTTGTTCTTTTCAAATTCATCTTCTACAGCAGCAATCCACTTAAAGCCTGTAAGACATTCGTGCATCTTCACGCCGTATTTTTTACAGATGTAATCCGTAAAGGGAGATGTAACGATAGAACGGATTGCCGCAGAATTTGCCGGGAGTTTGCCAAGTTCTTTGCGTGAAAGCAGAACATATTCACAGAGCAGTGCGCCCATCTGGTTGCCGGAAACCAGAACAAATTTGCCGTCTTTTCCGGGGAAAGCCGTTCCGAAGCGGTCTGCGTCCGGGTCTGTCGCCATGACACAGTCAGCCTTTTCTTTTTCACCAAGGGCAACTGCCAGTTTGAGCGCGGGCGCTTCCTCAGGATTCGGTTTTTCTACCGTGGGGAAGGCTCCGTCAGGCTCGCGCTGCTCAGGCACGGTGATGACTTTAAGTCCCAAGTCTCCCAGAACTTTTTCAACATGCATTGCGCCTGTTCCGTGGAGAGGTGTATAGACGATTTTTACAGAAGAAGCCTTTTCCTTGATGAGTTCAGGGCGGAAAAGCTGAGCCTTGCACATTGCCCAGAATTTTTCGTCAATTTCTTTGTCGATGAGGACGAGTTTTCCAGATTTGATTGCCTCTTCTTTTGAGATTGTCTTTACTTCTTTTACGGCGTTCACTTCGTCGATGATGCCCACGTCATGGGGCTCAATAACCTGCGCACCGTTATCCCAGTATGCCTTGTAACCGTTGTACTGGGGCGGGTTATGACTTGCCGTAACAACAACGCCAGTCTGAGCCTTAAGTTCACGGATTGCATAGGAAAGTTCCGGTGTGGGGCGAAGTCCGGTAAAGAGATATGCCTTGATGCCATTTGCGGCAAGAATAAGAGCTGTAGCCTCTGCAAATACGTCAGAATTTTTACGGCTGTCATAGGCAACAACTGCGCTCAGAGTGCCGTTCTTTGCCTTCTGAGGGAAAGCCTTGAGGACATAATTTGCAAGTCCCTGTGTCGCAAGGTTGATTTCAAGGGTGTTCATGCGGTTAGTTCCGCCGCCCATTACGCCGCGCAATCCGCCTGTTCCGAATTCAAGCGTCTGATAGAAGCGGTCTTCAAGCTCTGCAAGAGCCTCTTTGTCGTCTGCCTTTGCAAGAAGGTCTTCAACTTCCTTTCGGAAGCGCACATCTTTTTCGTCCGCGATATATTTTTTCGCGCGTTCAAGGATTTCTGATTTTTCCATAAAAGTTATGCTCCTTTCAAATCCCTCACAGAGCGCACGGAGTACACAGAGTTTAAATGCGTATGCCCGTGTGCATTTGAGTATATTTTTTTTGAAACTGTCCTAAAGATTATAGCACAGATTTGGAATTATTGCGAATTTTTTTAAAGAAAATCTTCCTTGACAGCATTATATTCTGTCGGGTATAATCGACACAAAGATTATTATTTATTTGGTATACTCGACAAAAACAAATCAAAATATCGGATATATCAGACTCTATATAATACTATTGTCGATTATATTCTACTATAATTACATAAAATTGTCTGATATAATCGACATTGTAGGGACGCGGCGATGGATCATGGAAAACTGAAACAAGTGATTTTCGACAACCACAAGACAATCCGCAAATTCAAGATTACAAAGCGGGAATCGCAATTTGACTTGACGGCAAATTATGTTGTCGTGGGGATTCGCCGCGCGGGAAAATCGACGCTGTTGTACAAGCTGGCGCGGGATTTGGTCGCATCGGGCGTGGACTGGAATCAAATCATCTATATCAATTTTGAAGACGAGCGGCTTGACGGATTTTGCGCCGCGGATTTTAACGACATTCTTTCAGTACAGGCAGAAATGAGCGACAAGGAAGGCTGGTTCTTTTTTGACGAAATCCAAATCATCGAAGACTGGGAAAAATTTGCGCGCCGCATGGCAGATGCAAAGGAGCATACGTTCATCACGGGAAGCAACGCGAAAATGCTTTCAAGCGAGGTGGAAGAGCGGCTGGGCGGACGGTATCTGACGCAATATGTCACCACATACAATTTCCGCGAGTATCTTACGGCAAAGGGCATTGCTTTTGGCGAAAGCGCGATTTTGGGCACAAAAGAAAGCGGCGCGATACGGCGGGAATTTGCCGAGTATTTTTCCTTCGGGGGCTTTCCCGAATCCTTGGAGCACAACGACAAGCGGGGCTATGTGTCAAGCGTGTACCAAAAGATTCTTCTGGGCGACATTGCGAGCAGGAACAATATCCGAAATTCGCAGGCTCTCAAACTGCTCATCAAAAAAATCGCAGAGACCGTAAAGGACGAAGTTTCCTATTCCAAACTGCACAACATTCTGAAAACGGTCGGCGTGGGAATCAGCAAGGATGCGGTCATTGACTACATCGGCTACGCAAAAGATTCGTACCTGATTTTTCCCGTGCGGAATTATTTTTCAAAGTTCGTCGAAAAAGAAACCACACCCAAATACTATTTTACCGACAACGGGCTTCTGAACCTCTTTTTGCTCGACAAAGAAACTCGGCTTCTTGAAAATCTTGTCGCACTCACCCTGCACAATCGCTTTGATGAAGTCTATTTCTTACGTTCAAAGCAGTTTGACGTGGATTTTTTCGTTCCCCAGACAGGAACTGCCTATCAGGTGGCGTGGTCGCTCAAAAACATCACCGACACGCGCGAAACCGACTCGCTCATATGCGCCGCACAGTCCGTGGAAGAAGCAAAGCATCTCACCGTCATCACGTATGAGGAAGAGGACGACCTTGTGGTAGACGGGTGCACAATAAACGTCGTGCCGCTGTGGAAATGGGTGCTGGAGATGTGAACAGGGGGGAAATGTGTACTTAATTCTCCCTCGCATCATCAGACCATTTCTTCACCAGCGTCATTCAGCGTTATTTCTCCGAGTGCGAGCAGGTCATTGATGACACCAAGGATTTTGTCCTGTGCGGCAATGCAGTCTTTTTTCGGCATTGCACCCATACATTCCATATCGTCGTTCAGCATTTTTACCGCTCGTTCTGAGAGATTTCTGCATATTTTTTCTTTTGTTGTATCGTTTGCACATTTTAAGGCAAGCGCAAAATCGTGTGCGTCTACTGCGCGGAGTATTTTTTGAACGGCACGGTCGCTCAATCTGACCATATCGTCAAATGTAAGGAGCGATGAAAGTGCCGCTTGGAGCGCAATAGGCAGATTCTCTTTTTTTGCGGCGTTTTTGATTTTTGAAATGTCCTCGCTTCCAAAATGAACAAAAACCTCACGCGGAACGGAGCGTTTTATGCAATAATTGAAAAAATTCCGCACCATTTCGGGCATTTTCTCCGCGAAATGTTCTTTTATGCTGTTTATCGCAAAATTTCTGTAGAATTGTTCAGGCTCTTTCTTCCAATCAAAATCATCGTCAATATCCGCTACGGCTTCTTCAAAAAACAAATCGGAGCGCATGAATTTTTTGATAGGATTCTCAGTTTCGCCTTCATGGTCTGGAGAATTTCCGACAAGCTCCTTGCCTTTTTCTTCCATAATTTTAAACATCTGCTTTTGCAAGAAGACGGTGCTTCGGATTGCTTCTTCAAACAATTTCTCGAAGGTAGTCATTACGGAATTTTTGACTTCATCATAAGCCTTTTTTACATCTTCGCTCGTGACAATCGGCTCATTATCAGAAAAAGAATCGGCATCGTACAAGCCCAATCCGCCGTCTTCTGCAAGCATCTTTGCGCGTTCTTCTATCGGATTTGAAACTGCGGAAGTTTCGTCATCGGTAATTCGCCGTGCCAAATCAAACGCTTCAAGCCATTTTGCGGCAGAAAGCAAGCGCGTTCTTGACTCGTTGAGTTCTTCCTGTATTTTTGGGATAAAGTTGTCTAACGGGAAAGTTTTCTGATTATGCATGATTCTGTCACCTTTGTTCATTACTTTGGAAAATACGCTCTTTTTTTGCTGGCATATTCTTTTTCTGCAATCTTTACATTCTTTAAAAATTCAGATTTGTCAGTTTTCGGAATATAATAAAAATCTTTCTCGCCCGCTTTATATAATTCCAAATAGCCCGATTTCGGGAAAATAAAGCCAGTGGATTTAAGCGATTCTTTCAAAACATTGTCCGTACTGTGCTTGACTTCGATAGTTTTTGTGTTTTCTTTAAAATTATGCTGACATTCAGCCAAAATCTTCTTGTTCTGAGAATCAATAAAACTGTAGTAGTTGCTCCATGTCTTGCTTTTCTCGTTGAAAATCACATACTTATTTTCTTTGTTCACCTGCACCACATCGGGAATAATCACCCAAGTAAGGACAGGCTGATTTTCCTTGAGTTTGTAGACTTGAAGCCATGTGACATTCTTTGTCTTGGAAACACGCTGCATTTTCAGCACATCATCGGTACGGATTTTACCGATTTCTTTTCCTGAAGGCTCTTGCTCTTTTGCCGCATATTCCAGAAGAGCAATTTTTGTCGTAATATAGCCGTCAATTTTTATTTTCGCGTTGTAAAATTTCTGTCCTCCAAAAAGCACACCACAAAGAAGCAAAACGTAAAAACCTACGCCACATATTCTTTTTGAAAGCGATGATTTTTTTGAAAACATCCATTTCCATGTAACGGGAAAAACAAAAAAGATTTTACCAAGGAATTTGAACAGCATTCCGATAAGGTGAAACGGCCATAAGAAAAAAGCGCTTACCAGTTCGGGAGATATATTTATGACCGTTGTTGAGCCACCGTTGGAACTATTTTTCATTTTTTCCAACTGCTCTTTCATTTCTTTGTCGCTTTTTTCCAGCCGCTCTTTCATTTCTTTGTCGCTTTTTTCTAACCGCTCTTTCATTTCTTTGTCGGCTTTGATGCGCTTTTCTACCATGTCCTTGTAGTCATGAGCTTCACCGAGGCTTGAAAAAAAACGACAAGGATGGCCATTAAGCGGCTTTGACGACGAAATATAGCCATCCGTCTCGTCTACATAGTATCCGGACATTCTCGCTTCCTTTATTAATCAACTTTTTTTTCGCCAGAAAGTACATTCAGAGAGATTGTTATGAATATTCATTGAATATCCTTTTCCAATCTGCTCAACTTTTGTTTTTTCAAGTCCGCGTATAACATTAGAAATATTTCCGTGAAATTGATTTGTGTTGGTGCCCGTGTTCGCATGATTCCGCAGATAGTCATCGCTATATTTTTCAATGCACATTCTAGAAACAGTATGCGCGTCAAAAATATACCCGTTCGGTATTCCATCAATGATTTCCTCGACAATTTCTTTTAATTCCATTTGTGTACACTCCTTATCTATTTATTTTTTCCGTATATTCTTTTCTAACGGCTTCTTCATATTCATAATCACGAACTTTAATAAGACATTCTTGAAAAGATTCCATTAGATGGTAAAGCGTCATATCATTATCTGCGTACCCACTTAGATTTTGGTACATTTTTATATTTTCTGTTGCCCCGAGAATGTTGTCAAACGCAACCGTTATAAGGAAAAAACCTCGTTTGTGTCTGCTACTGCTCCAGCAGAAAATTGTATATTTATGTAGTTCAGAAAGTCTTTCTTTTGAAATCCCTGCAAAATCTTCTTTTTTCTCTATTTGGTCATCAGTAAGATTATATGCTTCTTTCATATTGGAAAGTTCTTTATCTATGTTTTCTTGCACGGCATCCTGTATGACTATGCGTGGCCACGGCTCTGAATCTTCGTCTTTCAGATATAGTATTTTCTGTGCAGAAACAGCGAATACAGAAACGAAAACAAAAAAGAAAATGGCGGTGAATTTACGCATATCTCATTCTCCAATATGCTAAAACACAATAATTGACATCAAGGGGGTAAAGCCTGTATTATTTAACTGTCGAATTCAAACAGTACAGACAAATGTGTTACCAGCACATTTCCCTCTTGTGCCAAATATTGTTAATTGAGAGTTTTCCTATATCCCAATTAACGATATCTTACCACAGAATGGGGCTGTCTGTCAAGGTTGGATAAGGAAACCTATGCAGACCCAAATTTCTCAAAAGGAAATCGTCGCGCTTTTTGACGACGGTTTCTTAAAAATGTACACCAGTTTTCCGTCGTTTTGTACTGATGCCGAGTATGCAAAACTCAAAAATCTCTGCCTGGACGCGGCGAGCGACACAGAATTGCTTTCTCACATTGTTTTTTGCAATGATGTGTTCAAAATCCCGCCCGTCAAGACTTTTTTGGAAGTGCACAAGGAAGATTTGGTAAAAATCACGGGCGATGAAAACGCCTTTCTTTCGGATTTTCAGAAGCGGGCAATCGGCGCGTTCTGGGGATTTGTGTTCAAGGGAATCTTGGGCTACAAGTCCTCAAAGAATGTCACCGTGTCGCTGAACAAGATGTTTCGCGTGTCTACGGCGAGTTATTTTATAAAGTAGGATAGTCTTATAATCCACAGATAGGCACCGATTTTCACAGATTTTTTATTTCTCTGTATAATCTGTGTTAGTCTGTGGATAGTTTATCTGCCTTCAGAATCATCGCTCTTTCCCAGTCTAGCAACTCGTGCTCTTCAGCTGAGTTTTTGCCTTTTACATCGCAGAGAACCCGGAATACAGGCTCGGTGCCGCTTCCCCGCATCCAAATGTACGCAAGGGGAGCTTTATTTTTGTCGGAAAAGAGGATTTTAAGGCCGCCCTTTCCGTTTTTTGAATAATCAGTAAGATTCCGGCTTTCTTCCGTGCCGTTGGTGCCGATTGCCTCATAGCTTTCGATTCCGTATTTTGAGGAAAGCTCTGATTTTTTTGCCTGCCACTCCTCTTCAAAGATTTTCTGGAATCTGCCTTTGAGAAGGGAATGATCGCTCGTCTTAATTTTGAGGATTGCCCTTTCTTCAGCCACGCCTGTAGTCGTATAGGTCGGAAGGGTTTCGATTATATCGGCAAGGGTAAAATCATTTTTATATGGAAGATTTTGCGCATCGCACCAAATGTGGAAAAGGCCCTTTACATTTTTGTCGCCTTCATTTGAATCCCTGAGAACAAGAAGCTTGACCAGGGCGAAAATAGTGTTTAGGGGGTCGCGCACTGCCGCAGGATGAGTGATGTTTCCGCCGTTACTTCCTTCGCCCAAGATCCGCACTGTGTAGCCCTCGCTCCGCTTTTTACGGGCAAGGTTCACCACATTGGCTTCGCCCACCTCAGCGCGGAAGATTTTTGCCCCGAAGGAAGAGCCGATTTCGTCAATCCGCATGGAAGTGGGACAATTCGCCGCCACAGCAAGATTTTCTTTTTTGCCCCCGGAAAGATTTTCAAGATAGCGCATGTAAGAAAGCTCAGAGAGGACAGAAAGGGCAAAGACTTCCTGAGCCTTGAGCACTTCCGCCTTAGCCGTTTTTTCGTTCCAGAAGACTATGTTTCCCCGGTCGCCGTCACAGTCAGGCATGTAGCCCAGCTTGACTTCGGATTTTCCTTCTTTTTGAAGCCGCTCCATCTCACCAGCGCACCAGACTAAGTTTTCAGGCTCAGGAATGATTGCGTGTACGATTTTACCCGGCTCATCGTTGAGGCCGTAATAAGAGATGCCGCAAGATTTAAAAACCTGGGTGTCGATTGAAAGAGTGCGGGCAGAGCCGTTCATGTCGGCCACGATTCCCAGAGGATTTGAGGCAAGGCTTTCCTTGATTTTTGAAAAAAGCTTTTCCTGCTCGATTTCATCACCGCTTGCAGAAATGACTTCTTTTGAGAAAGCAAGATAGGCTGATTTTGACTCGACCTTTGCCTTCTGGCTCTGGGCGATGATTTCGTTCACTTCGTTTCGGGCTTCCTGGGCGCTCCCTGCGTTTTTGAAAGATTTTTTTTCGCCTAAAATCGCCTTGATTCGCTGGATTTCTGAATCAGAAGAAAGCTTTTCGTTTAAGGCCTTGACCAGTTTGGCGTTTTCACTGCCGTTTAAGACTCCGCCGTCATCAAGGCCGAATTTGATTCCGTTGTGGCCTATGGGATTGTGGCTGGCAGAAATATAGATGAAGCCGCTGGCCTTTTTCCCGTAAGCCATGATTTCAGGAGCGGCGATGATTCCCGGATATTTTACATGGATTTTTTTTGCAGCAAGAACTTTGAGCATGGCTTCGGCGATTGCGCTTCCCGTGGGGCGGGTATCGCGGCCAAGAATGATGAGGGGAGAAGAAGATTTTTCGCACAAATAGTCTGCGAAAATTTCCGCCGAAATTCCTGCGATAATTGCATCGTCTTCGCTAATCTGTGCCTTGCTGTCGTTTTCATCTCCAGAAAGCGCGAAAACCTTTCGCCAACCTGAAGCCGATGTAATCATCTTGTGTTCCATAATCAAAATATTTTAACACGGAAAATATGATAATTCAACGGAATTTTTATCGAACATCAGCTGTGTAAATAATCTGCTTTTCTTTGCCAAGAATATCTGCCACAATGACCATTATTTGAGTTTTGCCCTTTGGAAGCGTTATCTCGCCAAGAAATTGCCGTTCCTTGTCTGGGTACATGGCATTTACATCGTAATTTTTTTTGCCGATGACAGTAATCTTGCCATTTTTTTCGCTCAGTGTGTCATAGCTCAGGGATTCTGCAATAACTCCGTTGACATAAACTGTCGTCTTGTAAGGCATTGCAACTTCTTGTTTTTCACGATAGAGCTGGTAAACTCCAGAAGGCATTGTTTTTACCGTTCCCAAATCGTATATTGTGCCTTTTTTGTTTACTGCGACGACATTTTTTATGGTTAGGGCGAGTTCTTTCCCGATTCTGGGCATAAGAATTCTCGGGTTTACGTATGTTTTGTTTTTTGTGTCCAGAACCTGAAATTCAAGGCAACCTTCACCTTCCTGCCAGCTTGATGTGCCTGTTGTGCCGAAGCTTGTTCCTTTTGAGACTCTTCTTAATCCTAAAAGATTTGGAAGATTTTCTGAGTCGAGGTTTGCGTATACTGTGATTAAATCATCTTTATGCTCAAGAATAACGGCATTGCCCAGTGTGCTTTCAAAAAGTTCGTCCTCATCGTGCTCTGAAATCACGGCAAGAACCTGACCATCGTCTGAAGCTTTTACTTCTTCACTTTCTGAAAATATGAGGGATGTTCCGATTGTGCCTCCTCGAACTTGAGCAAAATACGAGTAAAATGAATCGGAGAGGATTTCATTCTGTGGCCAGTCGAAGGCAAAAAGAGATAATGTTGAGATTGTCAAAAGTGCGCTAAATCCAAAAATAATTTTTTTCATGTGTTGAATCCTTATCGATGAATGATGTCGATGCGTGAAAGTTTGCCATCCCGCCCTATGAAAAGTGAATTATCGCGCACTGCAATGCATGCACTGTCTGCCTCGAAAGAAAATGCTCCCTGGAAAGCATCGAAGGACTCAATCGTAGAGACTGTATAAGTCCGACCTTCCTTGCTCAATATGAAAATCTCGTTTTCGCTGCCAGATTCCAAAATTGAGAGGATTCTTCCCTTGATTGGGATTTCTGTATTTTTATAATTGCGGCAATCGACGATTCCAATTCCTTTGGCACTGTTGTAGAAGACTTTTTTTTCGTCTTTGCTGAATTTGATGAGAACCTGTCTGGTAAGCTCTGTGTCCATAGATTTATAAAATGCGATTAGTGTGTGTGCGCCGTGGCTTGCGTCTGTTCGTTTTGAAATCACGAATCTTTGTCCGCCTTGTCCTGAAAGTGTAGCAATATATTCTGAGCTTTCTGAAATCGCCGCTCCGAGAATTACTTCGTGATTGCTTCCGCCAGGTTCATAGTTATGGGTGATGTTGCCTTTGTTGTCAAAACCAAGCACCTTTCCGTTTGCGAATCCTGCGACAATTCCCGTGGAAGATGATGAGAAAGCTGTAATTGGAGAAAAGCCTTCGTAAGTCCATTCGACCGATCCGTCTTCGTTAAGTTTTGAGAAAGAGGAGCCTCCTGGTAAAAAAATGAATTTTCTGTCTTCAGTGAAGTAGGGAAATCCTGTTACGCTGATTTTGCCGATTTGATTCCCTGAGGGAGATGTAATCTGCATTTCTGTGGAAGCTGTTCCGTAAAGCGAATAGGAATCGTGAGAGATTGTTGCCTTGTAAGGAAATGTCAGGTAGTTGAGGATTTTGCCTTCTGGAGTAAAATAACCGAGAGTTTGACCAAGCTTGAATGAGACGGCATTGTTGAAGTCCTCCGTCTTTGGGTCTTCGGCTTCGCCTTTTGTGTAGCTTTCTAAATCTATCGTCCAGACAGGAAGAAATTGTATTTCTGATGAAAGTGGACGAAACGCAATGATGATGTATAGAATTGCCAAAAAAATGAAAATTGGCATAATAATTTTTACCTTTTTGTTCATAGTGTGCTATTATAGTAGATAATAGATTCTTGTGAAAGACAGAAAAGGGGGCACACTATGGAAAAAAATCAAGTATCCGAAAAAGATCTGCTTAATTTGTTTGAGCGGGCCATCCAGGCTTCAAAGGCTTCTTATTCGCCATATTCTAAATTTCCGGTAGGAGCCGCGATATTAACCAGTGACGGGCGTATTTTTACAGGCTGTAATGTGGAGAACCGTTCCTACGGCCTTACTAATTGTGCCGAACGGACGGCGGTGTTTACCGCAGTTGCAGAGGGTGCTAAGCGCATTCGTGCCGTAGCAATTGCTGCTCCAAAGGCGGATTATCCTGTTGGTCCTTGCGGAGCCTGCAGGCAGGTTCTTTCCGAATTCGGGGATGAGAGTGTTCCTGTCATTTTCGGCTCAAAAATCGAGAATGTAAAAAAGGCTACTCTTGGAGAATTGTATCCTTTTGACAGCCTGCATGAGCTTGCCGATTAGTTCGGAATAATCCTTGTAAAGTCGGAATTGTTCAAAAAATCTGACTTCTTCCCATGATTACACCTTTTTATTGCATGACTTGACAAAATACCGCAAAGTATGCAAAATAAATCAGATAATTTCAATAAAAAACATAAAACTAAAAGAGGTGTCATCGTGGGAGACGATATTCTTACAATCGAAGAGGTTGCGAAATACCTTAGAGTTTCAGAGAGAACGGTTTATGATTGGGCGCAGAAAGGCGAAATCCCTGCCGGAAAGATTGGTACGGTCTGGCGTTTTAAAAAATCAGAAATCGAAAAATGGGTGAACGAGCGTCTTTCTTCAACCCAAAAGCCCGCCGAGTCAAAACATGTTGTTGCTGTAAAGAATATTCTTTCTCCTGACAGAATTGTGTTCATCGACCATTCTACAAAACATGATGCTATCGTTGAGCTTGCTCAGAATCTTGCGACCGCACCTCAGATTAAAAATGAAAAAGAACTTGTTGATGAAATCTTGAAGCGCGAGGAGCTTATGTCTACGGCTATTGGTCGCGGCATTGCTATTCCTCATGTGCGTCTTTCTTCCGTAACAGATTTGGTTATGAGTGTCGGTATCTGCAAGCATGAGCTTCTTGATTTCCAGACAATTGATGACAGTCCTGTTCGTCTTTTGATTATGATTGCGGCGGCATACAATCAGCACTCATATTATTTACAGACTCTTAGTTTCTTCAGCTCGAAACTCAAGGATAAGGAAGTTCGTGATTCTTTGCTCTCTTGCAAGGATTCAATGGAAGCTTACAAAATCCTTACAAGTGAATAAGTTCTTTTGGATTAAGTGCTTTCTAAAGGAGAAGAAATCCTTCTTTAAGCGATGACTTCTCCTTTTTTTTTTGCTATAATCTCATCCATGAAAAAAATTTTCTTTTGTGCTCTTGCAGCTTTTTCTTTTTTCTTATTTTCTTGTGGTAAATCAAATCAGCTTCATGCGGTAAGTGAGAACGCGCTCTTTAATCTGTCATACGGTAATTTTGAGGACGAACTGAACCTTTTTAATCTTGCAAAACCCGGTAATATCAGGACATTCATAACCATGCGCGACGGATTTTTCTACATCGCAAACGGTGAGGCTCATAAAATTCTTGAGCTTAATTCCTACGGCGATTTGCTTTCTCTCTATTTTAATGATGAGGTCTTAAAAGATGTCGCTTTTGCAGGAAAAGATTCTCTGAATTCTACCAAAAAAGCTGTTGCCTATCCTTTTAACACGCTTGGTCCTGTCGCCGTAGACGCCCGTAAATATCTCTATGCGGTGGATACTCTCCCTATTGAGCGGCAGGAGAGGGATGAAAATGCCCGTCTTTTGCTTTCTTCCGTTGTTCTCCGGTTTGATGCTACTGGAAAATTCATTGATTATCTCGGACAGCAAGGACCGGGTGGAACGCCATTTCCTTATGTAAAGAATATTTACACGACTCAGGAAAATGAGCTTGTCGTCGTATGTACCACAAATGACGGATTAACTGCCTATTGGTTCAGCACCAAGGGATTTTTGCTTTATACGATTCCTGTGACACAGAACACTGTGCCCAAAGTTCAGCGGGAAGACAGTAGTGAGGCACCTTCTTATATTTCTATTGAGAATATCGTTCCTGATTCCCGTGAGCATAAGTTGTATGTAAAAGTTGACTATTACATGACTTCTCTCGACTCTTCCCTTAAAGTTCAGTCTGGAATCGATTATTACACCACGCTTTTGTGCCCGCTCAATGTGGATACTGGTCGTTATGACGAGCCTCTTGAAATTCCGTCTTACGAATATTCTGTAACGGAAAATCTCACCAAAGAAATTTACAATCTCCCCTTTGACTTTTTGGGCGTTACCGAAAACGGCTGGTTCTTCTTTATTGTACCCAGTGACGAGGGCTTTGTCGTACAGATGGTTCAACCTGACGGTCAGCGAATCGTAAAAAGATCCCTTGCCGTCGATCATTCTAAGATTTTGTATTACACGCTTTCTCTGAGCGGAAACGGCATTATCTCTGCTCTTTTTGTAAAGAATGAGAATGCAGAGGCAGTCTGGTGGCGCACTGATTCGCTCTTGGCTTCTTTCATTAATCAGTAAGGAGCTTTCATGGATTTTTCTAAAATCGAAGAGACTAAAAGTGAAGATGAGTTCAATCATCCCGATGAGCAGATGGTTTTTCATTACAGCCGCGAGGAAAGACTCAGGCATGCTCCGGAAATCGTTCAGGATTATTATTCCGGAAAGTTTCATCCCTATAAGGGCGGGCTTTTAAAATCTCTCGTGAACACAAGGGCGAACCGGCTTCTTTTTGTTACGATTGTCTTTGCCTTTGGAATCATTTATTTCGTGAATTTTTTTGGTCCCCAGAAAAGTGCCGGCTCTCTTGCGGGAGTTGATGTCCACCTTTCGGCATTTTCCTATGAAGATTCGATTTATGCCAGCGTAAAGCTCAGTGAAGCCTCCGGGAAAAAAAAGCCTGACTTTGAGGAAGGTCTTCCAGTAACGGCGACTATTACAGCCTATGATAAGGATAATTCGGTTCTTGGGGAGAAAAAGGTTCTTGGAAAATACGATGGAAATGAGCTCTTCTTGCGGACAACATTTGGTGATTATGATATAATAAAAGTGAGTGCGGTCTGTAATATGCTTGATTCCTACGCGAGTCTGGAATCTCAAGTTGAAAAGCGTTAGCCGCACAAGTGAGGGAATATGCTTCAGTTTTATTTTTTGTCAATTTTGTTGAATATCGTTGCGGGACTTGTTTTTATTTATGCTGGCAAGGGTAATGGTGAGGAAACTTCTCTCGTCCTTTCTGATTCCGATGATTTTAATCCCGAAACAGATGATTTGAATTTTGATGCCGAAGCGTCTTCTTCAGAAAAAAAATCTTCCAAAAAAGAAAATCTCAAAAATCTAGCGATTCCTTTCCTCGGCGACAAAACTTTGCAGCTCGTTGTCGGAATCCTTTCTGCCCTCACAGGTCTCATGAAGCTTCTCTCGCCAATTCAGTACGATGTTGCTGTTGTCGGTGATTTGATTCCTGCTCTCGCTGGACTGGCTGCTGGTGCCGTTCTTTTGCTTGACTGGTATCAGGAAAGAAGCGAAGTGGAGCTTTCCCTGCCGGAGACGATTCAGAATATCTACACTGGCGGCCGCAAATATCTTGGCATTTTCTGTATTATTGCGGCAGTCCTTCATTTTATATTTCCGCTCGTCCTTTTCTTGTAAACGATGTCCAAAAATCAAATCGACATGACCACGGGGGCGATTTTTCCGAAACTGGTAAAATTCGCCATTCCCCTCATTTTGAGTTCTATCCTACAACTTCTCTTTAATGCGGCGGATATTATCGTTGTGGGGCGCTATGCAGGTGATAATTCTCTGGCTGCGGTCGGTTCTACATCTTCACTGGTAAATCTTCTGGTTAATTTTTTTATCGGTCTTGGCGTTGGCTGTAATGTCGTGGCGGCGAATTTTCTTGGTGCTGGCAAAAAGAAAGAACTGAACCGCACTGTGCACACGACCATGGTTCTGAGTTTGATTGGCGGCCTGGTGCTCACTCTTGTGGGAGTGCTTTTTTCACGGCAGATTCTCGTTCTCATGGCTTCTCCTGAAGATGTTCTTCCCCTTTCGACTCTTTACCTCAAGGTCTTTTTTGGTGGAATTACAGCCACGGTGGTTTACAATTTCGGGGCGGCTCTTTTGCGGGCTAAGGGCGACACTAAGCGGCCTCTCTACATTCTTTTAATCGCGGGTCTTATAAATGTCATTCTGAACTTGATTTTTGTTATTTTCTTTAAGATGGATGTTGCGGGCGTTGCCTTTGCCACGGTTTTAAGTCAGTTTTTTTCTGCGATTTGCGTGATTTATATTCTCTGCCACGAGGATGAGGAATTCCGCCTTGATTTTAAGAAATTACGCATTGACCGGGAAATTCTTCCCAGAATCGTAAAAATCGGTCTTCCGGCTGGCTTCCAGGGAATGCTTTTCAGCTTTTCCAACATGATTATCCAGTCCAGCGTCAATTCTTTCGGGGCTGTTATGGTGGCGGGAAATTCTGCGGCTCAGAGTATTGAAGGCTTTATCTACATTTCCATGAACAGTTTTGCTCAAGGAACGCTCACTTTTGCGGGGCAGAATATGGGCGCTCATAAATTCGAGAGAATCAAGCGTTTGATCGTAATTGCCGAACTTGTGGTGATTGTGGTGGGGCTTGTCCTTGGTCTTACGGCTCTTTTCTTCGGACCAAGTCTTTTGGGATTTTATTCTTCCAGTGAAGATGTTCTTGAGGCGGGAATGCTTCGTTTGAGCGTCATTTTGCTCACTTATTTTACATGCGGCATGATGGACTGCATGGCAAGCGCAATCCGCGGGGTAGGGCATTCTGTTATGCCCATGATTGTCACTTTGGTGGGAGCCTGTGGTCTTCGTATGGTCTATATTTTTACATTCTTCCAGATTCCGCGCTTCCACACTTTCCAGAGTATTTTTTATTCTTATCCCATAAGCTGGGTAGTCACATTCATCTTTCTGACCGTAAGTTTCCTATGGATTATGAAAAATATTGAAAAGTAAGACACTGATGCACACAGATAAACGCAGATTTATTTTCTATCTCCGTTTATCTGTTGATAAAAAACTATCTCAGTTTCTTGTAACCGTAAACGGCTGTGTCTCCAAGCTCCTCTTCGATTCGGATAAGCTGGTTGTATTTTGCCATGCGGTCTGTTCGGCTCATGCTTCCTGTCTTAATCTGGCCTGAGTTTGTTGCCACTGCGATGTCGGCGATTGTGGTGTCCTCGGTTTCGCCTGAGCGGTGTGAAGTTACTGTTGTGTAGCCGTGGCGATGAGCCATTTCGATTGCTTCAAGAGTCTCTGTGAGGGAGCCAATCTGGTTTACCTTGATGAGGATTGCGTTTCCTGCTCCCTCTTTGATTCCCTTTTCAAGGAATTTTACGTTTGTTACGAAAAGGTCGTCGCCTACAAGCTGGCAGCGGTCGCCGATTTTTGCGGTGAGCTTTTTCCAGCCTTCCCAGTCATTTTCGTCAAGACCGTCTTCGATTGAGTCAATCGGGTATTTTGTAATCAGCTCTTCAAGGTAGGCAATCTGTTCGTCGTCAGAAAGGCACTTGCCGTTGGGGTCTTTCGGAGTTCCGTTTGAAAGTTCTTTGTAGTTATAGAAGAATTTTCCGTCTTTTTCTACGCTGAACTCAGAAGCGGCGCAGTCCATGGCGATTTTTACGTCTTCGCCGGGTTTGTAGCCTGCGTCTTTGATTGCCTGAACGATTGAGTCCAGCGCGTCGTTGATTCCGTCAAATTTTGGAGCGAATCCGCCCTCGTCGCCTACAGCAGTTGAAAGTCCCCGTTTTTTAAGGAGTTTTGCCAAAGCGTGGAAAACTTCTGCTCCCATGCGGATTGCTTCTTTTTCTGATTTTGCTCCCACAGGACGAATCATGAATTCCTGGAAAGCGATTGGGGCGTCTGAGTGGGCGCCGCCGTTGATGATGTTCATCATGGGAACCGGGAGAACATGGGCGTTTGCTCCGCCGATGTAGCGGTAGAGAGGAATGTTAAGGGCCTTTGCCGCAGCCTGTGCTGTTGCAAGGGAAACTCCGAGGATTGCGTTTGCACCCAATTTTGATTTTGTGGGAGTGCCGTCAAGAGCCAGCATTTTAAGGTCGATTGCACGCTGCTCGAAAACATTGCAGCCTTTGAGGGCAGGGGCGATGATTTTGTTTACGTTTTCAACGGCTTTGAGAACGCCCTTTCCTCCGTAGCGGTTTTTGTCGCCGTCGCGAAGCTCAAGTGCCTCGTTTTCGCCTGTTGAAGCGCCGCTTGGAACTGCAGCCCGGCCAAGAACGCCGTTTTCAAGGATTACATCCACTTCGACGGTAGGATTTCCACGAGAATCGATGATTTCACGACCGATTACATTTTCGATTTTTACTGAATTAAGCATATTGCCTCCATGTGAAAAGAGAAGACTGGCGCGGACTTGTGTGCAAGGAGGATAAGTCCAATAGTCCGCGCCGCCTTCCGAATGACTGATTGTGGCTAATGAGTTATAAGTTAGAAGAATATAACAAAAGTTAGTGTACACTTTTAATTATAGGCTGTCAACATTGATAGGAAATAGTGTGTAGGCTCTTCTTCCATTAAAAGACCATTGAAAAATCTCTTAAAAGACATTATTCTATAGAAAGAAGACTGGAAACGCTTTCTTTAGGAAATGACTGATTGTGGCTAATGAGTTTTTTTCCCTTCTGATTCGTTCTCCATTCAAAATCAATTTTCTCATCTTATTTGTAAGGAGCAATTCATGACTTACACTGCAGAAGTGGAACACATGTGTCCTTTGGCTAAGGGCGCATATCATGGTCCGGCCCCAATCCCTGAAGAGGGCGAGTGGGTTCAGGTTAAAAAAATCGAAGATGTATCTGGCTTCACACACGGTATCGGCTGGTGTGCACCTCAGCAGGGCGCATGCAAACTTTCTTTGAATGTAAAGAACGGCATCATCGAGGAAGCTCTCGTTGAGACTATCGGCTGCTCTGGTATGACTCACTCAGCTGCTATGGCTTCTGAAATCCTCATCGGAAAAACATTGCTTGAGGCTCTCAATACTGACCTCGTTTGCGACGCAATCAACACTGCTATGCGCGAGCTTTTCATGCAGATTGTTTACGGACGCACTCAGTCGGCTTATTCAAAAGACGGTCTTAAAGTCGGCGCTTCTCTCGAAGACTTGGGCAAAAACCTTCGCTCTCAGGTGGGAACAATGTTCGCAACCCGAAAGACAGGTCCACGCTACCTTGAAATGACAGAAGGCTATGTCGAGCAGATTGCTTTGGATAAAGACAACCAGATTGTCGGTTACAAGTGTATCAACTTCGGTAAGCTCATGGACGCTCTCAAAGCCGGAAAACCTGCTGCCGAGGCTATTGAAGGCGCACGCACACACTATGGTCGTGTCACAGAAGATCAGGGCGTAGTTAAGTTTATTGACCCGAGAAAGGAGTAAAAAATGGCATTATTTGAAGATTACGAAGGCCGCATTCCTCAGGTGAATAAGGCGCTTAAAGAATATGGATTCAAAGAGGGCGAGGCTGGTCTTAACGAAGCCCGTGAACTCTGCAAGGCTCGTGGTTTCGATCCTTACGAAATCTGTCAGTCTACACAGCAGATTTGTTTCGAGGACGCAAAATGGGCTTATGTTCTCGGTTCTGCAATCGCTATCAAAGAAGCAGAAAAAACTGGCGACAAAACTGGTTCAACTGCTGCCGCTAACATCGGTAAGGGCTTGCAGGCTTTCTGTTTGCCAGGTTCTGTAGCTGATGACCGCAAAGTCGGTCTCGGACACGGAAACCTGGGCGCTCGTCTTCTTTCTGAGGAGACACAGTGCTTCGCATTCCTGGCTGGTCACGAGTCATTCGCTGCCGCTGAGGGCGCAATCAAAATCGCCGCTAACGCTAACAAAGTCCGAAAGAATAAGCTCCGCGTTATCCTTAACGGTCTTGGAAAAGACGCAGCTCAGATTATCAGCCGAATCAACGGCTTCACTTATGTTCAGACAAAATTCGAC
>ODAI010617036.1_pt1 | contig 41748 bp, 37 predicted proteins | sample 1539321 | NCBI WGS metagenome assembly ODAI01 (sample SAMN02144231, study PRJEB22623) | gut metagenome | biome: sheep rumen | host: Ovis aries | place: New Zealand
AAGGCGAAGGGTGAGGTGCGGTTGCGGTCGGTGTTGTCGATGAGCAGTTCGGGAATCTCGGGGATGTCGAGTTTCATGCCCTGTTTGCCGGCCATTGTGATCAGGTCATCCTTGTCGGCCTTCTCGATATGCTCCAGCAGTTCGCTGACCTGCTTGCCCAGGAAACTGGAGATGATGGCGGGAGGCGCCTCGTTGGCACCCAGACGGTGGGCGTTGGTGGCACTCATAATGGAGGCTTTCAACAGTCCGTTGTGCTTATACACACCCATCAGGGTTTCCACCACGAAGGTGACGAAGCGGAGGTTCTGCTCGGCATTCTTGCCGGGAGCATGGAGCAGGATACCGGTATCGGTAGAGAGGCTCCAGTTGTTGTGCTTACCCGAACCGTTGATACCGTCGAAGGGCTTCTCGTGGAGCAGCACGCGGAAACCGTGCTTGCGGGCCACCTTCTTCATCAGCGACATCAGTAGCATATTGTGGTCCACGGCTAGGTTGGTGTCCTCAAAGATAGGAGCAATCTCAAACTGGTTGGGTGCCACCTCATTATGGCGTGTCTTGCAGGGGATGGCCAGCTGCAGGGCCTGTATCTCGAGGTCTTTCATAAAGGCCTGTACGCGGTCGGGGATGGTGCCGAAATAATGGTCGTCCATCTGCTGGTTCTTGGCACTCTCGTGACCCATCAGCGTGCGACCAGTCATGAGCAGGTCGGGACGGGCAGAGTAGAGCCCTTCATCGACGAGGAAATACTCCTGTTCCCAACCCAGGTTGACCTGTACCTTCGTCACGTCGTCATAGAAATACCGGCAGACGTCCTTGGCAGCCTTGCCTACGGCATGCAGTGAACGGAGCAGGGGAGCCTTGTAGTCCAGAGCCTCGCCGGTATAGGCGATGAAGATGGTGGGGATACACAGGGTGTCGTCGATGATGAACACAGGCGACGTGGGATCCCAGGCACTGTAGCCGCGAGCTTCGAAGGTGTTGCGGATGCCACCGTTGGGGAACGAGGAGGCATCGGGTTCCTGCTGAACGAGCAGTTTGCCCGAGAATTTCTCTATCATACCGCCCTTGCCGTCGTGCTCGACGAAGGCGTCGTGCTTCTCGGCGGTGCCTTCTGTGAGCGGCTGGAACCAGTGTGTATAGTGGGTGACGCCCATTTCCATAGCCCACTGCTTCATGCCGGCAGCTACCTCGTCGGCAATGGAACGGTCCAGACGGGCTCCGTTCTCTATCACATCGACCATCTTATCGTAAACCTCAGCGGGCAGGTATTTGTACATCTTCTGTTTGGTGAAGACGTACTTGCCGAAAAACTCTGAGGGACGCTCCTTGGGTGCCTTCACTTCAAGGGCATGCTTCTTAAACGCTTCTTCTACTACCTGAAATCTTAAATTGTTTGCCATTTTAGTCTATGTATCGTTTTGTAATTTCTCCATAATTCTCTATTCTCCTGTCGCGCAGGAAAGGCCACCAGCGGCGCACCTGTTCGGAACGCTGCATATCAACATTGACGATGGTGGCAACCTCTTGGTCTTTGGGAGCCTCGAAAAGCAGTTCGCCCTGTGGACCTGCTACAAAAGAGGTGCCCCAGAACTGGATGCCGTTGGTCTGCTGGCTGGGGTCGGGCTCCAAGCCTACACGGTTGACAGTCACCACAGGCAGTCCGTTGGCTACGGCATGTCCACGCTGGACGGTCTGCCAAGCCATGCGCTGGCGCTCCTGTTCGTCGGGGGTGTCACTGCTCTCATAGCCGATGGCAGTGGGATAAATCAGCAGGTCGGCACCCTGGAGTGCCATCAGACGGGCTGCTTCCGGATACCACTGGTCCCAACAAACCAGTACGCCCAGTCGGCCTACAGAGGTCTGGATAGGGTGGAACCCCAAATCGCCAGGAGTGAAGTAGAACTTCTCGTAGTAGGCAGGATCGTCGGGGATGTGCATCTTGCGGTACTTGCCGGCAAGGGTTCCGTCCTTTTCCAACACCACTGCCGTGTTGTGGTACAAGCCTGGTGCACGACGCTCGAACAGCGAGGCTACAATGACTACGCCCAACTCCTTAGCCAAGTTGCCAAAAAACTCGGTGGAAGGACCTGGGATGGGTTCTGCGAGGTCGAAGTTATCGACATGCTCCACCTGGCAAAAGTACAGGGAGTTGTGCAACTCCTGCAACACGATGAGTTCTGCGCCCTGCTTAGCTAGTTCGCGTATCTTCGTAGCCAGATGCTGCATGTTCTGCTTGACGTCAGCTACGTTCTGTTGTTGTATCAGTCCTATCTTCATTTTTTTCACTTTTCACTTTTCCCTTCAATAGTATTGCATTGTGCAGCAATGCAGACTGCCATGTTGCTTGATAACAGCCCGACAGTCAATGCCAACAATCTCTCTGTCAGGGAAAGCCTGCTGGATGACGTGCATCGCCTCTTGGTCAAGGTCTGGCTGGGCATAGGTGGGAACGAGGACTGCACCGTTGATGACCAGGTAGTTGGCGTATGTAGCAGGCAGACGATTGATGGCTGATGGCTGATGGTTGATGGCTGTCGTATCGTAGATGGGTCTCGGTAATGGTAGTTTTAACAACCTATACGGTTTTCCTTCCATCGTCCGTAGTGCCTGCAGTTCACGTTCCATCTCGTAGAGGTCAGGATGGTCCTCATCGCCTCCTGTATATAATAAGGTGTCGTTGGGACAGATGCGCACCAGCGTGTCGATATGTCCGTCGGTATCATCGCCTATCAATGAGCCGTGATGAAGCCATACGATGCGCTCGGCACCCAGGTACTCCTTCAGACGGTCCTCTATCTGTTGTGCTGTGAGAGGCTGGTTGCGATGAGGAGCCAGCAGACAGCAGGCGGTAGTGAAAACAGTGCCCTTGCCGTCGCTCTCGATGCTTCCTCCCTCCAGAACAAAGTCCAGATGAGGCTCGTAGATACCCTTTACCAGTCCGCTGTCAAAGAGATGCTTGTTAATCTGATTGTCGAGTCCGGCTTCAAACTTCTCACCCCATCCGTTGAACTGGAAGTCAAGGAGGATGAGGTCTGAGGGCTGAGGGCTGAGGGCTGAAGCCTCTTCAACGGTGATGAAGCCGTGATCGCGAGCCCACGTGTCGTTGGAAGTGAGAGGTAAGAGGTGAGAGGTAAGAGGTAAGAGTTCGGATTGAAGCTCTTTGGGTGCAACAATCAACACATCTTCGCGCTTACGAATTTCACGCGCCATTTCCTCATAGACTGCCGTGATTTCAGGCAGGATAGGAGCCCAATCAGTACCCTCGTGCGGCCACGTCAACTGCACGGCACTCTGGGGTTCCCATTCGGCAGGCATCCGCCTCTTTTTTACTTTCATGGCTGCAAAGGTACAAAAAGAAGTGAAAAATGAAAAGTGAAAAGTGAAAAATTTGGTTTTTCACTCACGATTTCGTAATTTTGCATGCAAATTATGATGTTGGAACTGCATGATGTGACGATTGGCCAGCAAATCAGAGCTTTATCACTGACGGTGAGCGAAGGACAACTGGTAACCATCACGGGCTCGAAAGGCTCGGGAAAGTCGTTGTTGATACGTGCCGTTCTAGGACTGATTCCCATCGACGGCGGGTTTATCAGCATCGACGGGGAACTGTTGACCCCTATGTCTGCGTTCTACTTCCGTCGCCAGATAGCCTATGTACCGCAGTATTTGTCGGTTCCAGAAGGTTATAAGGGTGGGGGACTGGAGCATTGGAATGAGCTGTCGGCAGATGAGCGTTACATGCTTCTGATGAACAAGGCCTTGGAGTCTGGCAAGCAGATGCTGATCGTTGACGAGCCGCCACAGCCGTTGGCTGTTGAGACGAAAAATGCCATCGACCAATTGCTGCAGGAGGCTGCACAGCGTGGAAAGACGGTGCTGGCTGTTAATTCTCGAATTCAGAACAATCAGGTAAGGCTATGACAACCGCTTACGTCATATTGGTATTGGCTGTTGTCCTGTGGAAAGGCTATTTCGCTTGGAAACGGGGCATGAGGACCTATCGTCGCGACCTTCATGAGCACGATTCGCTGAGGGAATACCTGTTGGGCAACGGAGCCTCGAAGCGTGAGTCGGTGCGCCCATTTGTCAACCATGCGGTGGCAAGGGCATTGAAACCACTCTGTTCGCAATGGCGGTTGCTGCTGATACTTGTCGTAATGGGACTGTTGGTGGTATTGCTCAAGTGAAATAAATCTTGACCAGAGGTAAGAAAGCACTATAAATCTCAAAAAAAATGGGTGGTGCTGTGGTGGATAACCGATTTTTTTGTAACTTTGCACACCGAAAACGTATAAACCGTCATTAACTTAAGGTAAAAGAATATATGGGTGGCTTTTTTGGCACAATCTCAAAGCAGGACTGCGTAAACGACTTGTTTTACGGAACAGACTACAACTCTCATTTAGGAACAAAACGTGCAGGACTGGTGACGTTTGACAAGGAAAGCGGTTTCCATCGCTCTATACACTCGTTGGAACGTAACTATTTCCGTTCACGCTTTGAAGATGAACTAGACCAGTTCAAGGGACATCAGGGATTGGGAGTCATCAGCGATACTGACCCTCAGCCCATCATCGTCAATTCACATCTGGGCCGTTATGCGGTAGTCACGGTGGCCAAGATTAACAATCTCCGCGAGATAGCCGACGATTTGCTGAAACAACGTATGCACCTGAGCGAGATGTCGGCCAACAATATCAACCAAACGGAATTGGTGGCACTGCTGATCAATATGGGTGATACGTTTGTGGAGGGTATTAATAATGTGTACCAAAAAATACAGGGCTCGTGCTCGATGCTCATCCTGACGGAGGACGGCATTATTGCGGCACGCGACTTCCTGGGGCGCACCCCTATCGTGATAGGTGAGAAGCAGATACACCGCCTATCACCTATCGGGACGGACGAGTTCCTGCAGGCTTATGCGGTGTCCAGCGAGACTACCAGTTTCCCAAACCTTGATTATAAAGTTGTCCGTGACTTGGGACCAGGCGAGATTGTCAGACTGCGTGCTGATGGTATTGAAGTGATGCAGAAACCTTTCTCCCGCTGTCAGATTTGTTCTTTCCTGTGGGTCTATTACGGCTTCCCTGCCAGTGACTATGAGGGCATCAATACAGAATACGTGCGCGAGAAGAACGGTAGGCTGATGGGCGAGAAAGATACTGAAATCCAGCCCGACCTGGTATGTGGCATTCCTGACTCTGGCGTGGGTATGGCATTGGGCTATTCGCACGGAAAACAGGTGCCTTACAAGCGTGCTGTGCTGAAATATACTCCCACGTGGCCCCGTTCGTTTACCCCTGGTAATCAGAACCGTAGGGACTTGGTGGCTAAGATGAAGCTGATTCCTAACCCCGCTGTTTTAAAAGACCAGCGTATCGTGTTCTGTGACGACTCTATTGTTCGCGGCACACAATTGCGCGACAATGTGCGCACCTTCTTCGACAATGGTGCCAAGGAGGTTCATGTACGTATTTCTTGTCCTCCGTTGGTCTATGGCTGTCCGTTTATTGGCTTCACGTCGTCTAAGAGTGATATGGAGCTGATTACGCGTCGTATTATCAAGGACTTTGAGGGTGACGACAAGAAGAAACTCGACCTGTATTCAAAGACGGGGACACCGGAATATCAGCGTATGGTGAACGAAATAGCCCGTCGGTTGGGATTGTCCAGTGTGAAATTTGCCACTATCGAAGACCTGATAGACTCGATCGGATTGCCCAAAGAGCGTGTCTGCACCCACTGTTTTGACGGTACATCTTACTGTCATGAGCGTCATGGAGAGGAATGGTTTACTTAAGTGAAAAGGGAAGAGTGAAAAGGGAAAAGGGATAAATTTCTTGCTAAGGCAAGCGTACTAAAGAAACGATAAGCCACCGCACGTAGGAAAGAAGCAGGGGAAAAGAGTTAAGAATACTAAAATATGGACTGCGGCAGCAAATTTTTCACTTTTCTTTTTTAGTTTTTCCTTTAAAATTCGTAATTTTGCACTTCCAAACATATATTAGAAGCGTGAAAATAAAGCAAGTGCTGTGCGCCCTTGAACAATTCGCGCCTCTGCCCTTACAGGAAAGCTGGGATAATGCTGGCCTGCAAGTAGGACTGACAGAGGCGGAGGTTTCAGGGGCATTATTGTGTCTAGACGTCAACGAACAGATTGTTGACGAGGCGATAGAAAAGGGGTGTAACCTCATTGTGAGCCACCATCCTTTGTTGTTCCGTGGTCTGAAACAGGTCAGTGGAACCAATTATGTGCAGCGATGTGTCATGAAGGCTATTAAGAACGACATCGTCATTGTCTCTATGCACACCAATATGGACAATGCAAAATATGGTGTCAACTGGAAAATAGCTGAGAAGATGGGACTCACGGAGGTGGATTTTTTTGCTCAGAAAAGCGTGGAAGGAATCGAGGCTGGCAGTGGTGTAGTAGGGCAGTTGCCTTCACCGATGCCTGCTATGGATTTCATCCAATTGCTCAAGGAGCGCTTTAAGGTTGAGTGCGTCCAGTGCAATGAATTGCTGGCTCGTCCCATCCGTAAAGTGGCAATTTGCGGTGGAGCAGGCGATTTCCTGTTGGACGAAGCATTGGCTAAGGGTGCAGATGCCTTTGTAACGGGAGAAATGCACTACCACCAGTATTTCGACTATGAGCAGAAGATTCAGATTTGTGTGATCGGTCACTACCAGAGCGAGCAATACACGGTGGAGGTGTTCCGTGACATCATCCGGAAAGAATGCCCTGGCGTACAGACCATGATAGCAGAGACAAATACAAATCCAATATTATATATCTAATTATGGCAAAGAAAGACCCTATGGAAATGCCGGTTGAAGAGCGTCTGAAGACTCTTTATCAACTGCAGACCACGCTCTCAGGAATTGATGAGAAGCGTGCATTGAGAGGCGAACTGCCTCTGGAAGTACAGGACCTTGAAGACGAAATTGAGGGACTGACAACTCGTATGGACAAAATCCAGGCAGAAATCAACGATTATGAGCGTGCCGTAAGCCAAAAGAAAGGTGAGATTGAGACTGCTAAAGCCAGTGTGGAGCGTTACAAAGCCCAACTGAATGAGGTAAAGAACAACCGTGAATATGATACACTCTCCAAAGAGATTGAATATCAGACACTGGAAATTGAGCTTTGCAACAAGAAAATCAAGGAAGCTGCCTTTAAGATTGAGGATAAGAAAGCTGAACTGGTCCAGAATCAGGAAATCATGCAGGATCGTCGTCAGGCTCTTGAACTGAAGAAGAGCGAGCTGGATGAGATTATGGAGGAAACCCGTGCAGAAGAGGATAAGCTGAAGCAGAAGGTGAAAGAGTTGGAGCTGAAGATAGAACCACGTTTGCTCACTTCTTTCAAACGTATCCGCAAAAATGCCCGTAACGGTCTGGGTATCGTTTATGTGCAGCGTGATGCCTGTGGTGGTTGCTTCAATAAAATTCCACCCCAGCGTCAGTTGGATATCAAGATGCACAAAAAGATTATTGTCTGTGAGTACTGCGGACGTATTCTTATTGATCCGGAATTGGCTGGTGTTAAGCTTGAAAAGCCTGTTGTGGAGGAGAAGAAAACACGTAAGCGTGCTATCCGGAAGACTGTAAAGAAAGAGGAAACTGACGTTCCCGAGCAGACAGAAGATTAAAGCTGGGAATAGTCGGGAATATCTTCCAGGAACTCATAACGCTGGTTGGCATAGTCCATTTTACAGCAATAATGCTGAAGACCATTGCTAACCACGAGATAGTCCACATGAAGCAGTAGGTTGTAAACCGTTATTTGGTTGAACACCTGCTGCTTTATTTTGATGTTGGGTGACTTGTATTCTATTATCATCCGTGGATTGGTGTTCTGATGGTATAGAATGGAGTCACAACGCAATTTCTTCTCGCCTATGCGTAATTCTATCTCATTGCCTAATAATCCCTTGGGATAACCTTTAAAATCTACTAGCCAATGCGTGAAATGCTGTCGAACCCACTCCTCTGGAGTCAGTGCAACAAAACGCCTGCGCAGGAAGTCGAAAATCTCTGGTTTTTCCTGTGTGCCACGTAGTTTTACGTCGTATGATGGCAGATTCAATTCAAACATCTTAGGTGCAAAAATACGAAGAAGCAAGTAAAAAGCCAAGATTTTCTTGAGATTTTTCACAGGAAATTAGTAATTTTGCAGCATGGCTCAAGCAGCAGTAACATACGACAGCATCATGCACGACCTTAAGGCGCGCCAATTTTGCCCTATCTATTACCTGATGGGGGAAGAATCCTATTATATTGATAAGATTAGTGGCTGGATAGCGGAAAACGTGTTGCAACCTGAAGAAAGAGATTTCAATCAGACCGTACTTTTTGGGTCTGACGTGAATGCTTCACAAATAGTTGATGCAGCGAAACGGTATCCTATGATGTCTGAACATCAGGTGATTATCGTCAAAGAAGCCCAATTAGTGAAGAATACAGAGCCTATTGAGAAGTATTTGAAGGCTCCTATGCCCTCTACTATCTTGGTAATGTGCCATAAAAATGGTACGATTGACGGTAGAAAACGGGAGTATGTGAAGGTTATTCAGCAAGCAGGGGTGCTTTTTGAGAGTAAAAAACTGCGTGAACGTGACCTGCCTTCCTTTATAGAAAGCTATTTAAAGGCCCGTGGAGCCAGTATTGACCCTAAATCCACACAAATTATAGCAGACTCCATTGGAGCTGATCTGAGCCGTTTAACAGGCGAATTAGATAAAGTTCTGCTGAGTTTGCCAGAGGAGAACAAAAAGGTTACTCCTCAGGTCGTAGAAGACCAGATAGGGGTGAGCAAGGATTTTAATAGTTTTGAGCTTCGCGATGCCATTGTGAACCGGAATATCTTCAAAGCTCATCAAATCATTAAGTATTTTGATGAAAATCCCAAAGCAGGAAGTATCTATTCTTTCCTTCCGATGCTCTTTAATTTTTTCCAGAATCTGCTGCTTGCGCATTATTGTCCTCAAAAGAACAGTCAGGAGGCCTTGGCTCAGTGGTTGGATATGAAATCTCCCTGGGGAGTGCGTGACTATATGACAGGTATGAAAAATTACAGTGGAATGAAAGTGTTCCAGATAATTTCCAAAATAAGAGAAATTGATGCCAAAAGTAAAGGGCTAGACAACCCTAATACCCCTCCAGGGGAACTAATGAAGGAGTTAATTTCTTTTACATTTCACTAAAATAGAGGCATTTCTGATGCCTCTTTTTTCTAGAATCAAAATTTTACCGTACAAGAAATTATGGGTTCAAACCCCGATGGTAAAAGGGATTCACCCTGATTATTCCCCTTCATATTTTGCGTATTTTTCTTTTTCCCTCCAAACGGCCCAGAATTTGCCCAAAATCTCAAAAATCAATGGTTACGAAACGTCAAAATATAGATTTAATAAATTTTATATTTTGAAATCACGAATTTAGAAAACTAAAACTAAAGAAAGCTAAACCAACTTAGTAGGGCGTTAAGTGCATATTTACATTCGTAAAGTCGAATTTAAGAAAACAAATACGTAAATACAAATCAAAACTAGCACCTTAATATTTGCATATTCATAGATATTTAAAACGTAAATATCGCAATATAGTGCTAAAAATCAGTAAGATATGCGTTTTTTATGAAAACAATTCGTAAGAAATATACTTCCTTTATCTTTCTGAAAATGCATATTGCTAGCTAAACACCAAATATGTAGTGCATACGATATTAACCCCCAATTAGTTATGTGTTTTATACTAAGAAATACTTTGTAATGATTTGTGCTTGTAAATTCGGGTTTGTAATACCAAACCTAAAATTCAGATTTTTTAAATTTAGAATTTAGAATATTGAAACGCAAATCAACATTTACAAATTAAAATTTTCTTTAGATTTCTTGCAGGATTCAAATAAATGCTTTACCTTTGTAAAATCAATCAAAAATGGCATTTTTTTGCCCTATTTCGACGACAATGGATACAAAAGACCGTATTAAACTCATCATGGAAGATCAGCATATGACTCAGCAGGTGTTCGCTGACTTCCTTCAGCAATCCCCTGCTACCCTCAGCAGCATCTTTAATGGCAGGACACGTCCTACCTTAAATATTGTTGATTCTATTAAAGCGAAAATTCCTGACATTAGTATCGAATGGTTACTATATGGTATAGGTGAGATGTATATATCCCACCCTAGTGCATCGTCTGATGATAATTCTCAGGGTTCTTCTGATGGTCAGGAACTGATGCTAAATTTCGATTCTCCTGCTTCTGGTTCGTCAAATGGACATCAAATTGCATCTTCTGGTGTTAATTATCAGCAGGGTGTAAGAAATACACACCCGGAATTAACACGTGAAGAACTTAAAATTATAGAGAAAGAACCACGTCGTGTGACAGAGATTCGAGTCTATTATGACGATCAGACTTATGAGACTTTTGTGCCTGCTAAGAAGTGATTATTGACTTTCTGCATGAAAACTATTATGCGTTCCTATAACTAATAATAGCGTGCGGTGAAAAGCTTTGGATGCTTCCTAAAAGGCATAGAATCCCTACCATCGAAGAAATGCTCCGATGCCAAATGCCTGACGAATTCCTTGTGTTAGGCATTTTATGTGAGATTCATCTAGGGTGCCTGCTCGTGTGTGCTGGCACGTAAGGTGTTGACTTTTAGGCAGGTATGATAATACAGGAAGAGGTGTTTCTTGTTTTGAAGCCCCTTGCATGTTGATTTGAATTCGCATATCAAACCTTTTTCCCACCATCGGTCCTTCCGATAGCAGGCTGAGGTTGTTTTGTATGCAAAGCATCATAAAGATGATGCTGAATATAGTGAGAAAAATTAATTTATCCATCGATTTTGCAAATATAGTTATTTTTTTTGTAATCTCCAAGTTTTCAACATATTATTTTTCATTTACCTTCCTCAAATTTCAAGAAATGCGGCAAACATTTGCAGAAGAGCTGGAAAGTTTATACCTTTGCAGCGCTGTAAACGATTGATTATGAAGAAATACATTCTTGACTTGATAGTTCGCTCTGTTGAACAACTCAGTCCCAAGCATGTCCTGTTGCGTTTGACACATGAACAAACGCTTCCTCCAATGCAACCAGGACAATTTGTTGAAGTGCGTGTTGATGGTTCTCCCACTACCTTTCTGCGTCGTCCTATCTCTATTAATTATGTAGATACGCAACATAATGAACTATGGCTGATGGTTGCTATGATTGGTGACGGTACTCGTCAGTTAGGACGATTGAGGGTTGGTGACACGCTAAATTGTGTACTTCCGTTGGGCAATACATTTACAATGCCTGAAAACCGGGACGAGAAAGTGCTGCTTGTTGGTGGAGGAGTTGGTATGGCCCCCATGCTTTATCTGGGTTCTGTATTGCATGCCCAGGGTATTCAGCCCACATTCCTGTTGGGTGGACGTTCTGCTCAGGATCTATTGGAATTTGATATATTTAATAGGTACGGGCGTGTGTGCGTGACAACAGAAGATGGTTCTATGGGTGAGAAGGGCTTTGTGATCAATCATTCTGTACTCAACGAGCATTTTGATCGTATCTGTACTTGCGGACCCACACCCATGATGAAGGCTGTGGCCCGATATGCCCACGAGAATGATATTGAATGTGAAGTTTCTCTGGAGAATTTGATGGCTTGTGGATTGGGAGCCTGTCTCTGTTGTGTGGAGAAAGTGAAGGCAGAAAAACAGGATGTCCTTGAATCAAGCCACTCCCCCCTCAGCACAAATGTATGTGTTTGTAAAGAAGGCCCGGTATTTAACGTAAAACGATTATTATGGCAGATTTAAGAGTTCATTTGGGCAATTTGTCCCTGAAGAATCCAGTGATGACGGCTTCTGGAACTTTTGGCTATGGCCTGGAGTTCGCTGATTTCATCCCCCTAGACGGACTGGGTGGTATCATTGTCAAGGGAACCACGTTGAAACCTCGCGAGGGCAATGACTATCCCCGTATGGCAGAGACTCCGCAGGGCATGCTCAACTGTGTTGGTTTGCAGAATAAGGGGGTTGACTATTTCTGTGAACAGATCTATCCTCAGATTAAGGATATTGATACGAATATGATTGTCAACGTCAGTGGTTCTTCCCCTGACGACTATGCAGAGTGTGCAGCGCGTATTGATGCGTTGGAAAAGATTCCTGCCATAGAACTGAATATATCCTGTCCCAATGTCAAGGACGGAGGTATGGCCTTTGGTGTTACCTGTGCAGGTGCCGAGAGTGTTGTCAAGGCTGTTCGTGAGCGTTATCATAAGACGTTGATAGTTAAACTGTCACCTAATGTTACTAATATAGCAGATATTGCCCGTTCGTGCGAAGCGCAAGGGGCAGACAGTGTGTCGCTCATCAATACTCTGATGGGTATGGCTATCGATATTGAGAAACGTAAGCCGTTGCTGAGCATCAATACCGGTGGACTCAGTGGCCCTTGTGTCAAACCGGTGGCATTGCGTATGGTTTGGCAGGTTGCCAAGGCGGTAAAAATTCCTGTTGTGGGTCTAGGAGGCATTTCCTGTCCAGAAGATGCTATTGAATTTTTGATGGCAGGAGCCACTGCTATAGAGATTGGTACTGCCAATTTCTTGGATCCAGCTATTACTATTAAGGTTCGTGATGGAATCTCTGACTGGCTTGACAATCATGGCTGTCAGGATGTCCATGAGATTATTGGGTGTTTGTAAAATTTGAGAGCGGCCAACTAGCCGCTCTCAACCAACACAAAAACTAAACTAGACTTAACTAAAGCATATTAGGATTTTCCCAAACCCTTAATAGCACTTGCAAAGATAGTATAAATCTTTTAAACAAACAAGTATTTTTTTGTTTTTTTTGTAATTAAATGCATTTTTCCTACATTTTTACTGCTTTATTTAACAAATAAGCATCCAAAATCGTCATTGCTGCCATAGATTCGACAATGGGTATAGCACGTGGCAACACACAAGGATCGTGCCTGCCTTTAGCTGTCAGCACTGTCTCTTTTCCATTCTTATCCACGGTCTTTTGCGCCCGCAGTAGGGTGGCGACGGGTTTGAAGGCTATCCGGCAGTAAATGTTTTGTCCATTGGAAATACCACCCTGTATGCCTCCGCTATGGTTCGTCAGTGTGGTAATACTCCCGTTTTCGTTTACAAAGATATCATTCTGCTCCGAGCCGCGAGTGGTTATACTCTCAAATCCCTCACCATATTCAAACCCTTTGACTGCATTAATGCTCAGCATGGCAGCGCCTAGCATGGCATGTAATTTCCCAAACTCAGGCTCACCCAATCCCGCTGGACAACCTTTAATGACACAAGTGATGACTCCTCCAATGGTATCGCCTTCAGCTTTTACCTCCTCAATCAGCTTAATCATTTCTTCGGCTTTCTTGCTGTCGGGACAACGGACAATGTTCGTTTCTGTTTTCGATAGGTCGTAAATCCTGTAATCGCGGTCCAGGGCTATATGTCCAACCTGTGAAGTGTAAGCAGTAATGCTTACTCCAATCTCTTTTAAAACCAGTTTGGCTAATGCTCCGGCTACGCAGCGGCTGATAGTGATGCGCGCAGATGAGCGCCCTCCACCACGATGGTCGCGCGTACCATATTTATATGCGTATGTGTAATCAGCATGAGAAGGACGGTAAAGATCCTGCATATTGTCGTAGTCGTTCGAATGCTGATTGGTGTTGCGCACCAAAAAGCCAATAGGGCATCCTGTCGATTTCCCCTCATATACACCGCTCAGCAGTTCCACTTGGTCGGCTTCTTTGCGGCCTGTCGTAATATGGCTTTGTCCTGGTTTTCGCCTGTCTAATTCCTTTTGGATGAACTCGATATCTATTGGGATACCGGCAGGCATGCCGTCTATGACACCTCCAATGGCGTCACCGTGGCTCTCACCAAATGTTGTAAGCCTGAATATGTTGCCAAACGTGTTCATCATCAGTTTCCACAATTGCAGTCTCCACCACAGTCGTGACAGTTTCCGCCACATCCGCCGCAACCGCCCGTCATGTGCTTAATCAGGTGTTGAATCTCCTCGGCAGTTGCATCGCGGTTTTCCAGTACCTTACCCTCAAAATGCAAGGTTTCTCCAGCTAGAGGGTGGTTCAGATCCACCTTTACTTTATTTTCGCCCACCTCCAGTACGCGACCATAGAAATGGTTTCCTTCCTCGTTCTGCAGGGGGATAATTGCGTCAACATAGATGTGTTCATGGTCAAAACGTCCGTCTATGCAAAACATCTCACGATCAAGGTCTAGCACGCGTTCGTCTATGTAGTCACCATAAGCCTCCTCTTTCTCTAATGAGAAACTGAAATTTTGTCCCTGCTCTACATTAGCAAGATTTTTCTCGAAAGCGTCCAGTGCAATGCCGAAACCTGTTATCATTTGGAAAGGCTTTCCCTCCTGGGTTTCCTCCATTAGTTCTTTTCCTTCTTCACCATCAACATATAGACGGTAAGAAATAGAGATGAATTTGTTCTTATTCTCCATTTGTTTCTTGTTCAGTTTAATTTTTCGACTGCAAAATTACGAATTAGTGATTGAATAACCAAATAATTAAATAATTAATTCAAATTGACCTTTATCAATGAAATCCCACATTCTTTGATAGACGTCAAGAATTAGGACTGTGTACGCAAACAATTTGCAAAAATGTTTGGTTCGTGTTTCATTTTGCCGTAACTTTGCATCGTCAATCAGATAAAAAGGTTGATGTAAGGATAACAAAAAGTATTAATTAAAAAGATTAAGAAAGGGTAACAAAAATGAAAAGAATGATTCTTACAATTGTAGCAATGCTTAGCATGACTATGACATTTGCTGAGAATGAGAACATGAATGCTTTGAACACTACCGAGGCTTATGATATGACGGTTAACATGAAGAAGCTCAGTCAGGCTCTCGGTCTGTCAAAGGACCAGGTTGAAGGTGTGGAGGAAGTTCACAAGACCTTTAGTGCAGAAATGATTTTTGCGGCACAGTACGGTAAGGAAGAGCGTGCCAAGATGATGGAGAAAGCCATCAACAAGGATCTTGCTTACATGAATTACATGCTGAACAAGGATCAGTATCGTAAATATGTGATGCTGCTCAACGTAACACTGAGTAATCGTGGTTTGAAATAATAAGACAAAATTTAACAGACAAATGAAAGTCATCATCCTTATGGATGGTGGCTTTTTTTTTGATGCTTTTATTCGTTTTTCATATATTTTCGTGTAAACATGGTGCTAATAATAAAAAAAGTTGTATCTTTGCAGTCGAATAACCTTATAGGTTACTACATCTATTTAGAATTTAATGGAAAAAACAGATACTGCACCCACTTGGGTGGTCATTCGTACTTTCAACCGGAAGGAGATGGAGGTTAGTTCTTTTTTGACTAAGAATCATCTCCATCATTTCATTCCGATGTTCTATACCGAAAAACTTAAGAAAGGCGAAGAAAAGCCACATAAAGTGTTAGTACCGGTAGTCCGTAATTATATTTTTTTAGAGAAAAACCTTGGGGATAAAGAGCTTCGTCTCAAATTGTCAGAATGTGATTCTCCATTAATTCTCATGACAGATAAAAGTTCAGGAAATCTTTCAGAGATTTCTGATCGTGAGATGATGGAATTCCGCTTGCTTTGCGATCCTGACTACTCCAAGACCCCTAAGGAATTTGTTGAAGCAGATGATAGCGAAGCCCTTCCAGGAAAAGATGTCATGGTGGTTCATGGACAGTTTGCCGGTATTCGGGGGAGGCTGTTGAAGAAGAACCAGAAATACTGGTTTGTGAAAACCGTTGGAGGAATCAGTGTCATGCTGCGCATCTCCCGCTGGTATTGCAAAGTACTGTAGCGAAATGACGGTATAAATCTTTAATTTTTCTGCAAAACATACGGCTATTCAAGAATTTTTTTACTATCTTTGTACCCGATATAGTATGCATTTTCAGGGAATCTACGGGATTTGTTCCCTCGTGTAGAGTGGTAATTTGTTGAACTATACCCTTTTAGGCGAATCTTGAACCAGTCCATTTGTTTTGTAAATGGGGGAGGGTAGAGTATGCTTATAGGTGAAGTTAAACAAATTTATCCCTCTCAATTTCTCTGGAATCTATAATGAACGCAATGCAATAGAAGTAATTAGGAACAAATTCATCTGCTTTTGAAAAATGATGAAAAATTATAAGATTGTATCAGATTGCAAATTATTGAATCTGCCTAAGATAGGAGATGAGAGAGGTAATTTGTCAATCATTGAGCAATTGAAGCAGATTCCCTTCGAAATAAAACGGGTGCATTGGATATATGATGTGCCTGGTGGTTTGGATCGGGGAAGTCATGCTTATAAACAGACAGAGGAGTTTATCGTGGCTCTTTCTGGCAGTTTTGACGTAGAGATAGATGATGGAGAAAACAAACAGGTTTTTCCGCTGAACCGTTCCTATTACGGTCTATATGTCCCCAACGGCATGTGGCGCACCATGACCAATTTCTCTACCAACTCATTGGCATTAGTTCTCTCTTCAACGGATTATGATGAGCAGGATTATGTATCAGATTATGAAGAATATAAACTATGGAGAAAGGACGATAGCCGAATTCCAACTGCTTTTGATGTCAAGACTTCCATTAAGGTGAATGCTCCAAACAATAGCATTGTTGATTTTGGAGGAAGAAGTGTATTTGACTGTTCGCTATGCGAATTGAATAAGATGCATGATAAGGAGGGTAATTTGACATATATGTATGAGAACGTACATGTACCTTTTCCTATTAATCGTGTGTTTTATTCATACGATATTCCTGGTGGTGAAGATCGTGGAGCTCATGCCCATAAGAAATGCCATCAGTTCTTGATAGCAGCCAGTGGTAGCTTTGAGGTGGCATTGGATGATGGTACTAACAAACGTACTGTACTGCTGAACCGTCCATTCTGGGGACTGCATGTTCCTCCGGGCATTTGGGCTTCGGAACAAGGGTTCTCATCAGGAAGTATCTGTTTGGTATTGGCTTCTGAGGGTTATTCCGAGGATGACTATATACGAACTTATGATGACTATTTGAATTTTATTCAAAATAAATAGTGGTTAAGCTTTTAGATCTACAAGCCATCACCATGATGCACGGTGATGAAATCAAGGCTGCAGTCAATCGAGTCATAGAGTCAGGCTGGTTCTTGCAAGGCAAGAAAAACCAGCAATTTGAATCTGATTATGCTCATTATATTGGAACTTCACATTGTATAGCTGTAGCCAATGGCTTGGATGCCTTGAGACTGATTCTTCGAGGCTACAAGGAAATGGGGATTATGCAGAATGGCGATGAGATAATCGTTCCTGCGAACACGTATATAGCTACCATTCTTGCCATTACGGACAATCATCTTATACCTGTATTAGTAGAACCAACTTTTGATAATCTTGAGATAGATATTGACCAGATAGAGAAGCATATCACTCCCAAGACCAAAGGAGTGATGATTGTCCATCTTTATGGACGCATAGCCTATAACGACCGACTGAGAGAAATCTGCCAAAGACATCATCTGAAGCTGATGGAGGATTGTGCACAAAGTCACGGATGCGGCTTCATGGTTCATGGTTCAGGGTTCACGAGGACGGGAGCGCTGGGAGATGCTGCAGCTCATTCTTTTTATCCAGGCAAGAATCTTGGGGCATTGGGTGACGCAGGTGCAGTGACCACCAATGATGAGGAATTGGCTTCTGTCATCCGTGCACTCGCCAATTATGGCAGTCAGAAGAAATATGAGTTTAAATATGTTGGAATGAATAGTCGTATGGCAGAGACAGATGCTGCCGTACTGGATGTCAAACTTAAGTATTTGGATGAAGACAATAGAAAGCGCCAGCAGTTGGCAGCTTATTACTATGCGAATATCAAAAATCCGTTGATTACCTTGCCTAAACGGATTGATGATGAAAACAACGTGTATCACCAGTTCCCCATTTTCTGCGAAAAGCGTGACGAGCTGCAACAATATTTGGGTGAGAATGGTGTTCAGACACTGATTCATTACCCAATACCACCCCACAAGCAGGAGTGTTATAAGGCATGGAACCATCGTAGCTATCCTATTACAGAGCGAATTCATGCTCAGGAGCTATCCATACCAATGAATCAGGTAATAACCGTCCAAGAGGCAGAGACGATAGTACGGGTGCTCAATAAGTTTAGTTGAGAAATATAATAAGCCAATAGGGTAAGTTAAACAATAATTTTAAGTATAATGAAGAACATCAAAAACCTCTTATTATTGCTGGTGACCGCCGTGTTTATCGGTTGCGGTACCACAAAAACAGTGCCTATTACGGGCAGACAGCAAAACTTGCTGGTGAGTGACGGTCAGGTGTTGAGCCTTTCAACTCAGCAGTATCAGGAATTCATGAAGACCGCCAAACTTTCCACCAATAGCCAGAACACAGCGATGGTCAAGAGGGTAGGTGAGCGTTTGGCTACTGCCGTGACCAACTATTTGAAAGCCAACGGAATGGCTGAGGATGTGCAATATTACAAGTGGCAGTTCAACCTGGTGCAGAACAATCAGGTGAATGCTTGGTGTATGCCTGGTGGCTTGATTTGTGTGTATGAGGGACTGCTACCCGTTACTCAGAACGAGGCTTCGCTGGCTATTGTGCTGGGTCATGAGATAGCTCATGCTGTAGCTCGTCATTCTGCTGAGCAGATGAGTACCCAGATGAAACAGCAATATGGTCTTCAAATCGGTTCAGCTGTAGCTGGTGCTGTGGGAGTTGGGGCTACCGCTCAGTCTATTGGTCAATGGGCTTTGTCGCAACAGTTTAATTTCAAGAACCTGAAATATTCGCGCAATCATGAGAGTGAGGCCGACCATCTTGGACTGATTTTTGCCGCTATGGCTGGCTATGACCCACAAGTCGCTGTCAGCTTCTGGCAGCGTATGGCTGCTAAGAGTGGTAACAGTCAGAAGTCTGATATCTACAGCGACCACCCCAGCGATGCTACGCGTATCAAACAGATTCAGGCTTGGATGCCTGAGGCCTTGACCTATTATAAAGGTGGTTCGGGTAAAGCCTTTAAAGTCGGCAAGACCAGCACCACTCCCCAAACCACCAAGACAATACACATCAAATCTAAATAGCTTTTTTTGAAAGGTCGAGTGGACAAAATATTGCTACAAACGCAAAATTTCTTTCAAATTGTTTGGTGAATTCGCAGAAAAGTTATACTTTTGCAGTCGATAAACAAAAAAACAAGACAATGAACATGTTTAACGCTTACTTTTACGGCTTTTATTTTTACTTTGCAGCAACCTGTGGAGCGGAAGGTCGTATGTAAGAAAAGAACAATTGAAAGATAAATATGAAATACAGTCCCGCTTCACAGAAAAGTGAAAGCGGGATTTTTATTAGAATTATGAAGAGAATAGCTATACAAGGACTGATAGGATCGTTCCACGATATTGCAGCACACCTTTATTTTGAAGGGGAGCAGATTCAGTTGATTTGTTGTGCAACCTTTGAAGAAGTATTTGCGCAGATTAAGCAGGATCCCACGGTGATAGGCATGACAGCCATCGAGAATACCATCGCAGGTTCCCTGTTGCATAACTACGAGCTTCTCCGCGAGTCGGGGACCACTATCGTAGGCGAGCACAAGCTGCACATCTCCCATTGTATCTGTTGTCTGCCCGACGATGATTGGGACACCATTACCGAGGTTCATTCTCATCCTGTCGCCCTCATGCAGTGTCGTCAGTTCCTGGCTCAGCATCCGCAGTTAAAAAATGTGGAGGCAGAAGATACGGCTGGTTCTGCCAAGATGATCAGTGAGGAACATCGTGAGCATTGGGCTGCCATTTGCAGTTCGGAAGCTGCAAAGCTTTATGGCATGAAGATATTGGAAGACCATATCGAGGACAATAAGCACAACTTCACGCGCTTCCTGGTGGTGTCCAATCCCAATAAGGCAGACCTGTTGCGTTCGCTGACGGAGACTAACAAGTCGAGCATTGTATTCTCGTTGCCTCACGAAGAAGGGTCGCTCAGCCATGTATTGGCTATCTTGTCGTTCTACAAGATTAACTTGACAAAGATTCAGTCACTTCCTATTATCGGGCGAGAATGGGAATACCTGTTCTATGTTGACTTGATGTATGACGATTTGACGCGATACCGTCAGTCCATAGATGCCATCATTCCTTTGACGAAGGACTTTAAGATTTTAGGAGAATATAAAGACGGTCGGCAGACGAATTAGATTAAATTTCAGAAAGATTAAAGATTAAATTTTAGAAAGATAATAAACGATGATACAACCAGCAGAAAGATTAAGCTTAGTACAAGAGTACTATTTCAGTAGGAAACTGAAAGAGGTGGCTCAGATGAATGCCGAAGGGAAGGATATTATCAGCCTGGCCATAGGCAGTCCCGATATGCCCCCTTCTCAGCAAACCATTAATAAGTTGTGTGAAGTAGCCCAACAGCCTAATGCCCATGGTTATCAGCCTACGATGGGAACACCCGAGCTCCGTGAGGCGATGGCAGGATTCTACAAGCGATGGTATGGTGTTGACTTGGATGCAAAGAGTGAAGTATTGCCCCTCATTGGTTCCAAAGAGGGCATCTTGCATGTTACGTTGGCTTTTGTCAATCCGGGCGATGAGGTGTTGGTGCCCAATCCAGGCTATCCTACCTATACCTCACTCTCCAAGATTTTGGGAGCCGAGATTGTGAACTACGACCTGCGTGAGGATAATGGTTGGCAACCTGATTTCGAAGAACTTGAGAAGAAGGACCTCTCACGTGTAAAGCTGATGTGGACCAACTATCCCAATATGCCTACTGGTGGCAGGGCTCAGCGTAAGACCTACGAACGTTTGGTGCAGTTTGCAAGAGACCACAGTATTGTCGTGGTCAACGATAACCCTTACAGCTTCATCCTCAGTGAGGAGCATCTGAGCATCCTTCAGGTGCCAGGAGCCAAGGACTGCTGCATAGAGTTCAACTCTATGTCCAAGAGTCATAATATGCCAGGTTGGCGTGTCGGCCTGTGTGCCTCTAATCCACAGTTCATCCAGTGGATTTTAAAGGTGCAGTCGAATATCGAGAGTGGAACCTTTCGTGGTATCCAACTGGCTGCTGCTGAGGCATATAAGAATGATGAGGCTTGGCATAGGGAATACAATATCAATACCTATCAGCGTCGTCGCCAATGGGCAGAAAAGATTATGGATGTGTTAGGCTGTACCTACGACAAAAATCAGGTGGGCATGTTCCTTTGGGGAAAGATTCCTGCACAAATAAAGAATGTGGAAGATCTGACGGAACGGGTGTTGCACGAGGCCCGAGTCTTCATCACCCCCGGCTTCATCTTTGGAAGCAATGGCGAGCGTTATATCCGCATCTCGCTTTGCGCTAAGGAAGACAAAATCCAAGAGGCCCTGCTAAGGATAAAGAATGTTTATGCCTAAGGATTGGTTTTATTTTAAGGAACCAAGGAATCAAGGAAGGCTGGCGCCAAAATATTCCTAAATTCCCAGATTCCTTAGACAGAAAAAGAAAATATTACTCCGTAGAATTATAATTAAATGCTATATGGAATTAGAATTAGAGAAACTGAATCTTCCGAGTGACAACGAACGCCCCTTTGTCATTGCAGGTCCCTGCAGTGCTGAGACTGAGGAGCAAGTGATGAACACAGCCCGCCAATTGGCTATGAAAGGCTGCCATAATTTCCGTGCTGGTGTGTGGAAACCACGAACGAAACCTGGTGGCTTCGAGGGCAATGGCGAGAAAGCCCTGCCTTGGATGAAGCAGGTGAAGGAAGAAACCCGCATGTTGATTTCTACCGAGGTGGCTACCCCAGAGCATGTTGAGCTGGCGTTGAAATATGATATGGATATTCTGTGGATTGGTGCTCGTACCACAGCTAATCCCTTTGCTATGCAGGCGTTGGCTGACGCCTTAAAGGGTGTGGATGTACCTGTCTTTGTAAAAAACCCCGTTAATCCTGATTTGGAACTGTGGATTGGTGCTATGGAGCGTTTGAACCAGGCTGGTGTGAAACGACTCGGAGCCATTCATCGCGGCTTTTCTAGTTTCGAGCAGAAGATATACCGCAATGCTCCCATGTGGCAGATTCCTATTGAGTTACATCGTCGTATTCCTGAACTGCCCATCATCTGTGACCCCTCGCATATCGGAGGTCGTCGCGAACTGATTGCTCCTTTGTGCCAACAGGCGATGGACTTAGGTTTCGACGGTTTGATTGTGGAGAGCCACTGTGACCCCGACAAGGCTTGGAGTGATGCCAAGCAGCAGGTGACACCTGATGTGCTTGACTATATCCTGTCGCTGCTGATTATCCGCGACGAGCATGTTACTACCGAGGGTATTCAGCAGTTGCGCAAGCAGATTGACGAACTTGACAATCAGTTGATGGACCTGCTGGCTAAACGCATGGGTGTCTGTCGCCAGATTGGTGAGTACAAGAAGGAACATAACATGACCGTGTTGCAGGCTTCCCGTTACAACGAGATTCTGGAGAAGCGTGGCGTGCAGGGAGCGCTCACGGGTATGGCCCCAGAGTTTGTTGCCAAGGTGTTCGAGAGTATCCACGAAGAGTCCGTTCGTCAACAGATAGAAATCGTCAACAAATAACATCCTTTATTCCTATATTCCATAGAATATGAAGATACTTGTATTAGGAGCAGGCAAGATGGGCTCATTTTTCATCGACCTGCTGAGCTTTGACCACGAGGTGGCTGTCTATGAGCGAGATGCCAAGCGCATGCGCTTCACCTATAACTGTCAGCGCTTCACTACCTTCGAGGAAATCAAGGCGTTCAAGCCTGAGTTGCTGATTAACGCGGTCACCCTGAAATATACCATCCCCGTATTCGAACAGGTGATGCCCTATCTGCCTGAGGACTGTATCATCAGCGATATTGCCTCTGTCAAGACCGACTTGAAAGAATTCTATGAGAAGTCGGGTCGCAGATATGTGTCCACACACCCCATGTTCGGACCTACGTTTGCCAATCTGCAACAGCTCTCTGAGGAGAATGCCATTATTATCAGTGAGGGTGACTATATGGGGCGTATCTTCTTCAAGGACCTTTATCAGAAGTTAGGGCTCAATATCTACGAATATACCTTCGAGGAGCACGATAAGACGGTGGCTTACTCGCTGAGTATTCCTTTCGTCTCCACTTTTGTCTTTGCTGCTGTCATGAAGCATCAGGATGCTCCTGGAACAACCTTCAAGCGTCACATGCGTATTGCTAAGGGAGTGTTGAACGAGGACGATTATCTGTTACAGGAAATCCTGTTCAACCCCTATACCCATGACCAGGTGGCACAGATCCGTACGGAATTGAAGGAGCTCTTGGAGATTATCGACAACAGGGATGCTGAGGGTATGAAGGGCTATCTGACGAAGATTCGAAATAATGTGAAGCGTGACATTGAAATCAAGAAGTGACTTCAATGTCGCGCTCATCATGGTCAACAATTGCGGCAACGCAGGAGTCTGACCATACATTTTCTGCCGTCTCAATCATGTCAATGATGGTATAGATGGGCAAAATAATGCCTAAAATAGCTATGGGAGCCCCAATGCCAGACATCAGAGATAGGGTGAGGAAATAGCATCCCATGGGTACTCCGGCATTCCCGACAGCAGAAATGACGGAAATGAAAATCCATGATAGGATAGTTACCGAAGTGATGGGCGTTCCTCCGTTTTGCATCACAAAGAGAGAGGTGACGAGAATAAAGGCAGCACAACCGTTCATGTTGATGGTCGTACAGATGGGTAGCACAAAGCGTGCTACCTTTTTTTGTATCCTCAAGCGTCTCTCTGCTGTTTCCATGGTGACAGGTAGGGTAGCAGCACTACTCTTCGTAAATAGTGCCATCAGTACTGCCGGCATCATTTTTTTCAGCACGTGAATGGGATTTAGTCCTCTGGCTAAGAGGAACAATGGTAATACCACAAAGAACTGGATTGCATTACCTCCTAACACTACGAGCACATATTTCCCTATAGAATCAGCTACGATACCTGTGGATAGTTGGGCTGACAGTTGGGCAGAAAAAGCTACAATACCCAAAGGAAGTGCCCAAATCAGTCCATGAATAAGTAAGAATAGAAGTTCTTGGAGTCCAAGCAGTCCTTTTACAACAACAGACTTGTTTTCCGATTCTGGTAAATGGGATAAACCGAATCCAATAGCAAAAGCCAAAAGTAATAGTGAGAGTACGTTTCCTTCAAGGAATGGTTTTACGACATTGTTGGGAATGATACTCACAATATGGTCGAAATAGGTTGTCTCAGGGGTGATGGCTGCAGTTTGCGTAATCTGAGCAGGCAGATTGCCTGGTGCAATCAGTACAAAGAGAATGGCCCCTACTGTTGCAGCAGAAAAGGTTGTCAGTAATGTGTAGGTCAATGTACGTCCAAAAATCTTCCCCGAACCCTTTGTTCCGAAAGTCGCAAAGGTGGTTATGACAGCGAGCACGATGGTGGGAACAGCCAGCAATTGGAATAGTCTGGTATAGATGATTGCCAGAAATTCCATGAGCGCATTGAGCCAGTCCTGCCCGAGCACTCCTAATATGGCACCCACAATGAGTGCTCCAATCCAAATCAAAGTTCTTTTCATTGCTGCAAAATTACATAATATTTTAAAAAATCGGGTGCAAAGCCATTAAAACTTTGCAACCCGAACAAAGAATAATTAGAGCAAAATTATTTTTTGTGTGTCTGTCTCCAGGTGTGCGTGTAGTCAATAACGGCACGAAGCTTCTCCCAGTCGGTGTCTCCAGGTACTGTGCAGTCTGCACCCAGAATGAAGTTAGGAGCCGCGTTCTCCAACACTTTGTCAACCTCAGCCTTAGCCTCTTCGATACTTCCTTTGGCAATCACGCCCAGTCTCTCCAGACCACCGAAGATCGGCCGTCCGAAACGTTTCTGAGCCTCTTTGAGATTGAGGGTAGAGCCGTCAGCGAATTTCAGGGGTACATTGATGATGCTGGCGGGGTAGTCAGCAAATTCATACAAGGCTTCAGCGTCCTGGTAAGGAGTGCCATAGTCGCAGATGTGCAGAATGTTGATGATGCCAATCTCTGCAGCAACCTCAGATACATGCTTGTCCCATGGGCGAACATATTGTTTCCAGATTCTCTGAGACAGCAGTTTCCCGTCACCACCCTGGCTGGATACATAGAAGCCGTCAGCACCACGCTTACGAGCAGCACGTAGGTAGTTCTCGATGCTCAATGAGAGATTCTTGATGGCTTGTCCAAAGGCTTTTGGGTCTTCCTCAATAAGTTTTTTGAAGTTCTTACGCTGGTCACGACCTAATGTCTGCCCTGCCAAAGCCAACGGAGAGTAAACGGTAGGCAGGATGAAGGCTTCCTTGCCAAACTCGCGAGCCAAATCCTCGATAACGGCAATCTGAGGCTCAAAGAAATCTTCACCATATACAGGAACCTTTGCCCAGTCTTTTCCTGACTGGATGTCTATCTTGGGAACAGCAATCTCGTAGAACACTTTTACAAAGTCCATGTTGGTGGCACGATAGAAGTCCTTGTGGTCCTGTACGGCCTTACGTCCCAACTTGTTTTCGAAATGGAGGAAGAAGGCTGCAGGCACATAGTCGTTGGGACGACTCTGGTCCAGAACCTGTAAGATGCGCTCACGGCTGTTGACCTTGGAGATGGATGACTGGGCAGAAACTGCCTGACTTGCAAGAGTGGCCAATGCTACGACGGCCAATGTTGATTTTACTAACTGTTTCATAAAGCTTTTTATTTTTTTGTTAACTATAAAGATTCTCTATAAATGATTTATTCTTATTGGAAAGTGCTGTCATACGGACCGTCACCTGTTTCACCGCTGTATCCCCAGTTTTGTTCCAGTTTCGGGTTGAGGATGATTTGCTCCAACGGCAAGGGTAGCAGATAGTTACGCTTGGAAATGTTCTGTATCTTCAGCGGTTCTGAGGCAGGCGTGTTCTGCTTGACATAACTGACAAGGATGTGCCAACGGATGAGGTCGAACCATCGCTGTCCTTCAAGAATAAACTCTAGACGGCGTTCTTCACGCAATTTCTCACGAAATTCCTCTTGGGTAAGTCTGGAAAGTTCAAGAGGACTGCCGTCCGACGGAGCGTACTGAACATTATGATACGGACTCCAGTAGGCACGTCGGCGAATCTGGTTGATGGCATCATAGGCTGCAGGAGTAGGCCCGTTGAGTTCGTTCTCAGCCTCAGCCTTGATGAGTAGAATCTCTGCATAGCGAATGATGACAGTATTGGTAGATTGTCCAGCGGCATTGCCCGATGATGCAGGATTCGCAAAATTCAGCGAATCGATATACTTGCGGAAACGAGGTACCGAGAATACAAAGTCTGTGCCCGTGTTAGGGTTATAGATTCGCTTCGCCCATGATCCGTCGCGTCGCTGGTCCTTCCCATCGCTCTCCTCGTAGTATCGTGAACTGGTAGCCAGTAGAACAGGCTCGGCATCACTCCAGTTAGTAGCGAAGGTGCAATGTCCAGTCACATTGGCATTTACAGTACGATCATGTTCAATGGAGAAGATGTGTTCCGGACCGTTTTTCTTGTCAACAGACCAGTTGTCTATAAACTTGTCGAGCAAGTGGTATTTCCCTGAGTCAATCACTTTCTGGGCATAGTTAATGGACTTCTGGTAATAGTCCCTCTGGTTGGCCTTTCCCTTCTCGCTGCTGGTTTGTGCCCATACCAGATATACTTTCGACAGGAGTGCTGTGGCTGCCAGTGAGGACGCTTTGCTGTCCAAATGAGTATAGTTGGCAGGCAGACTCTCCGCTGCCGTGAAGTCGGCGACAATCTGTTCGTACACCTCATCAACGCTGTTACGTGGTGCCCCTTCTCCTTCACCATCATGCAGCACAATGGGCACACCACCAAAATAACGCACCAGGTTGAAGTACATCAGTGCCCTCAGGAAACGCGATTCGTTGATGTAGTTCTGCTTGGCAGCATCGTCCAGCCACGAAGCTTCGCTCACCTTGTCAATAACCACGTTGGCACGATTGATAGCCGTATAGTGTTCCTCCCAGGCATATCCCACAAACAGGTTGGTGGGTTGTATTGCAAAGTTGGAAATCTCACGGATGTGGGCAGAGTTTGTCTGAGCACCAGCTTTCACATAGTCAGTCTGAAGGTCGTTGATGTAGATGCTCTGGTTGTTGAACATTCCATAGAAGCCATCTACCGTAAACTCCTGATAGATACCGTTAATGGCAGTCTCTATATCTGACTTGCTCTGATAGAAGTTATCTCTGTCTATTGAGCTCAGCGACGTTTGTTCCAAATCAGCGCAACCGAAAAAGAGGATTGTGGTGAATGGTAAGAGGAAAGAGTATATCTTCGTTTTCATAATCTTCTGCATTTTTTAGTTCAAAGGGTAATGTTAAATCCTACAAGTACGGTCTTGGCGGTGGGGTAGGTGCCGTTGTCTATACCTTGATAGAGGGCACTTGTCTCGTCTGTTCCACTTCTGTTTGCTTCAGGGTCATAACCATTATATTTGGTAATGGTAAAGAAGTTTTGGAGCGACACATACAGACGCAGACGGCTATCCTTGGTAATCTGGGGAATAGGCAGCGTATAGGCCAACTGGATGTTTCTTATCTTCAGGTACGAAGCATCTTCCACGAAGCGCGAGTCCGTATAGATGGAAGTGGCATTGCTGGCTTTCTGGATGGTGTTGCTGGGGTTGGTGGGTGTCCATCGGTCTGCCACTTCAGCCAGCGGGTTGTAGTAATAGCCGTTACCACGGTCCAGACGGCAAGCCAGCTCGTTGAAGAGTTTGTTTCCATAACTGCCATTTGCGCTCACGAAGAGTTCCCAGTTTTTATACGTCAGTTTGGTGTTGAATCCATAGGTGAACTTAGGCTGGATGTTTCCCAGTACGACACGGTCCTGTTCGTTCACCACATTGTCGCCATTGATATCCTCAAATTTCGGGTTTCCTGGTTCTATGGGCGAGATAGTCTGTGAAGGCAGACTGCTCAAATCCTCATCCGACTGGATGATACCCTTGAACTGGTAGCCATAGAAAGAACCGAGAGGCTCACCAACTTTGACAATAAGCGGATTGGTATATCCGTGAGACGGGATGAAGTATTCGGCATTACCCAGACTGGTCACCTCGTTCTTGTTATGGGCTATATTGGCATTTACATTCCACTTGAGATCCTTTTTGTCAACGAGTACACCGCCGACTTCAAATTCTACACCCTTATTGGTAACACTTCCCACGTTGCGGAGAACGGTAGAGAAACCAGTTACTTGTTCTACGGGCACGTCAAGCAGCAGGTCGCTGGTTTTCTTATAATAGACGTCAAGAGTTGCCGTCAGCCTGTTCTTAAAGAATCCTGTGCTCAGTCCGACATTGTAGGAAGCAGTAGTCTCCCATTTCAGGTCAGGATTCGACTTGTTCGAAATAATATAGCTGGTAGCTCTCATTCCATCAACAACAACGGTACGTGGTACAACATTTGCAGCAAATTGATAGTCGCCAATCTCCTGGTTACCTACCACACCCACCGAGGCACGCAGTTGGATGAAGTCAACCTTCTTGCTGAGATGGAGCCACTTCTCACGGTCAATATTCCAGGAGAACCCCAACGAGGGAAACCATCCCCACTTGTGGTTCTTGGCAAAACGGCTACTACCGTCAGCACGGAGTGTAAGGCTAGCATTGTAGCGTGAGTCGTAGCTGTAGTTGACACGACCAATCAACGATTGCAGCGTAGAGATGTAATGTGCGCTGGATGAAGGCTGTGTGGTGGCAGCAGCACCAATGTTGTCATAGCCGGTGGCATCGTTGCTGAAACCGTAGGCTGTGGTGGCAAATCTGCTGCGGTCAGTATATTGGGCGGTATATCCAGCCAATACGGTGAGGGAGTGAACGCGCTTGAACACGTTGCTGTAAGTTGCCGTGAACTCAGTCTGCCAGACATGTGTCTTCGTCTGACCGATGGATGAATATCCGTTATAAGGCAGTCCGTCGGAAGTATATGACGGTGCGTAGTAGTTCTGACGGGTGTTTGAGATATCGGCACCCAGGCTTGCCTTCAGTTTCAGCTGTGGAATGACGGTCCATTCTGCAAACCCTGTTCCGATTACTCGTGTGTTCTCCGTTTCCGTCTGGTAGTTCAGCAAGTCGCTAATGGGGTTGCCCACCTTTCCATTATAGATGTCCACACTTGTGGGAGTAGGGTCGTAATTGAACGAACCATCCTCGTTATAGATAGGTGTGTAGGGCGTATGGGAAATAGCCCCATACCATGAGTTGGCTGCAAACATAGAACTCTTGTCCGACTGGCCCTTCATCTGGTTGTATGCACCGTTGGCATTCAGTCCTATCAGCAGGTTCTTGAAGACATTCCGCTCGTAGTTGATGCGGGCAGCATAGCGCTTCAGTCCCGTGTTCAGCAGAATACCCTCTTGGTTCTTGTAACTGCCGCTAATGCTATAGCGTGATATCTCGTCACCGCCGACAACCGACAGTTGGTGTTCTTGTGAGAAACCTGTCTGCAGGGCTGCATCTTGCCAATCGTAGCTGGCCGTTGGCTCGTCAAGCCGGTAGCCCACCTCTCCGTTTTCGTAGAGCTCATTCCACAGATCAGCCCATTGCCATGCGTTCAGGTAGTCGAGTTTCTTGCTGATGCTGCTCCATCCGAAGGAAGCACTATAGCTGATGTTGTTACGTCCGTGTGAGCCCTTCTTGGTCGTGATGATGATGACACCATTGGCACCACGCGTACCGTATATGGCTGTGGCTGCGACGTCCTTCAGGACCTCAATGCTCTCAATGTCCGACGGGTTCAGAAACGAGAGAGGGTCAAGGGCAGCATCACTACCACGGGCTCCCGTTTTGTTAGAGGCAACGTCGTTATAGACTATGAAGCCGTCGATAACATATAAAGGCTCGTTGCCTCCTGTGATGGAGTTTCCACCACGGATACGGATAATGCTGGCAGCACCTGGCTGACCAGATGTGGTAGTCACGTTAAGACCGGCAACGGCTCCCTGCAAGGCACTCTCCACCGAGGGACTGTTTTGCTTCAACAACTCTTGGTTAACGGTTGATATGCTACTGGTGAGCTCCAGGCGCTTCTGGGTACCGTAGCCGATAATCACCACTTCGTTCAATCGGTCGGAAGCGTCGATGAGCTGAATGTCAACAGGCTCAGAGGCATCGTAAACATCAACTTCCTGTGAACGGTAGCCTATGAACTGAACGCTCAGGGTCAATGGCAGTTCAACGTTAGTGACGAGTTTGAAATTTCCGTCAATATCTGTTACGGCACCCAGTTCCTTGCTCGACTTGGGTACCAGCGAGGCTCCTATCAATGGTTCTCCTGTACGGGCATCTGTGATACGACCCGTCAACGTGGTCTGTGCAAAGGCAGAAACAGTTGCTGCCAGTACAATGATGGATGATAACAATCTTTTTTCATAAACACAAGTTTTCTCTAAAGGAACGGGCTCTGAAGGCCCGTTCCTTTACCAATTAAAACAAACTACTAAATTATATAAAATGGATGGCTAAAGTTTATTTCTGTGCCAAGAACTTCTGATCTACGCGGTGCTGCTGTGCCACCAGTTCCTTCTGTGGCAAAGAGAGCAGACCATACTGGTGGAGGTCTTGTACTCCAATGGTCAGTATCCAGCGTACGAAGTCGTTGACAGCCGTGTTTGTATGGTTGTATTCAAAGGCTATGTTACCAATGGGTATTTCCGCATATTGCTCCTGCTCCAGCAAATCGATGATGTTGTCCAGACGTCCGTTTTCAAAGGTCTGGCGTCCTTGTTTGTCAAGCTCCAGGGGCAACAGGGCCAGGGTGGGGCGTAACTCGCGACTGTTGAGATCGTAGATGTTAGACAGGTAGTTTACGGTGATACCCAGGGGGTCTCGGTTAATGGCTGTTGTAAGGAAAGAATCGTCTCCTGATATCTTTTTTCCCTTGTAATTAGCACTTTCCTGCTTCAGGTGTGAAGCGTAAAGACGTGAGGCGGACAATGTGCTGTTACCTGTATAGACGTGAACTTGCTGGTCTGCCTTCGAGTCCTTGGTGTCGTCATCCCATTCGTCTTTTACGAAGAAGAGCGAACGCAGTTTCTTGCTGTTCAGTCGGTGTGAAGCCGTAAGGTGAGCTGCCTCAGAATCCTTTGTGGTAACAGGAAGCACGGCATAGCGTGCGAAACTGATTCCGTCAGCGTCTGTTGTTAGTGTGAGGGTGTTGTTATCCTGCGATTTCCCAGTAGTAAATTGGAAATCAATGTTATGGTTGTTTTTTTTGTAGTCGTTGGCCCATTTCTCCACGAGAGGACGTGCGAAATTAGGAATTCTCAACGAAATCTTTTCTGTCTGTGCACTGGCTGTCAGGCTAAGCTGCAGCCCTACGAACAAAGCTATTTGGAATACTGAATTTTTCATATTGTTGTTGATGATATATATTAATAATGTGTTGGTTTACTCTCTCCTTTTCATTACGTGTCATGTGCATGCTACAACAGCAACACATTCGATAATCCATCATTGTTTTCATAACTCTTTCCTTTTTTTAATTGATTAATTTACTATTTCTTTTGTTGTGTAATTGATTTACGATGCAAAGGTACGGCGTTTTTCCCTACCGTGAAATAACCCAATTGTGGCATTCCGCATACCACGAGTGTGGTATTTCGCCCTTTTGGGGCTTCCAACCAGCTATTTCAGCGCCTCTGACAACTGTTGCAGCGCCTGTTGGAGTACCGCTCTGGGTGTTCCTACGTTTATCCGCATAAACCCTTCGCCTCCAGGCCCGAACATTGCTCCGTCGTTCAAGGCAAGACGGGCTTTGTTCACGAAAAGGTCTATCAGCTGGTCGTGGTTCAGTCCCAATGCCCTGCAGTCGAGCCATACAAGGAAGGAAGCCTGAGGACGTAGAGGTTTTATTTGGGGCATCTGAGCATGGAAAAAATCCTCCACGAAGCGGATGTTCTCTTCCACATAACGGAGCATCTGCCGGCGCCATTCCTCCCCCTGACTGTAAGCCGCAATCGTGGCGATGGGTGCAAAGAGTGTCGGCTCGTTCAGCTCGTTGGCTTCCAGCCATGTGTAAAAACGGCGTCGCAGGGTGGGGTTGGGCACGATGGCATACGAACTCACAATGCCTGCTATGTTAAAGGTCTTGGAGGGAGCACCAAAGGTAATGCTTATCTGTGCGGCTTCCTCGCTGACGGTGGCAAATGGCACATGCTGATGACCGCACAGGGCCATGTCGCTATGAATTTCGTCGCTGACAACGATGATGTCGTGTTCGTAACAGAAATGTGCCAGCCGTCTCAGCGTTCCAGCATCCCAGCAGATGCCTGCCGGATTGTGCGGATTGCTGAGGATGAGCAGACGGCATTTCTCATCCACTACACTTGCCAGTTGCTCGAAGTCCATGGCATAGCTTCCGTCAGGCAACTCCTTGAGAGGGTTCATCACAACCTGTCTTCCGTTACCTTCGGGTGTCAGTCGGAAGGGATGATAAACAGGCGGTTGTATTATCACCTTCTCGTCCTCCTTGAGGAATACGTTGATGGCCATTCCTATTCCTTTTACGATACCCGGTATGAAGGTAAGCCATTGGCGACGTACCTGCCAGTTATGATGCTCCTGGATCCATTGGATGATGGTTATCCACAGTTCGTCAGGCACCACCGTATAGCCGTAAAGTGAATGTTGCAAACGCTGCTGGAGGGCTTCGGTGATAAACGGTGGCGTCTCAAAATCCATGTCAGCCACCCAAAGAGGCAGTAAGTCATCGCGCCCATACCTTTCTTTCAGTACGCCGTGCTTTAAGTCGCCGCTGCCTCGTCGGTCTATGATCTGGTTGAAATTATAAGTCATCTTGTTGTAGTGCTTGTTGGATGTCTGCGAATAAATCTTCTGGTGCTTCCAGTCCTACAGAGAGTCGGATGGTGGTGTCGTGAATGTCCATCGTCTTCCGTTTTTCCTCCGTGAAGTTTCCAAAGATGGTGGATGCAGGGTGGATGGCCAGCGAACGGTTATCAAAAAGATTGGTGGCCCTGTGTATCAGTTTCAGCCTGTTCAGAAAGCGGAAACATCGTTCCTTCGACTCCAGGTCAATCGTCAGCATGGCACCTGCCGTATTGCCGAATTGTCGCCTGGCCAACTCGTGGTAGGGATTGTTCTGCAATCCTACGTAGTTCACGTGCTTGATAGCCGTCACCTCCGACAACTCCCTGGCTAAACAGAGTGCTGAGGCTGCTTGCCGTTGGTAGCGCACGTCAAGCGTTTCCAAGCCTAATGTCTGCATATAGGCGGCTTGTGGTGTCATATAGGCACCCAGATTGAACAGCAGTTCGTATTTGATGCGTTGGTTGATTTCAGGGAATGTGCCGTAGTCAATAACGAGTCCTCCCAGGGAAGTGCCACCTCCTGAAATGTATTTGGTGCTTGCTACCACTTCCACGTCGATGCCCAGCAGTTTCAGACTGGTTTCCGTAAAGGGTATCAAGGTGGAGTCGGCAACTACAGGCACGCCCTTCCGATGGGCTATTTCCGTAATGGCTTGTAAGTCTGCCACTTCCAACTGCGGATTGGTAAGCACCTCCAGAAATACGCAACACGTATTCTCGTCAACGGCGTTCTCTACCGCTTCCGTGTTGGTGAGATCTGTCAGTCTGGGTTCCACGCCGAATCGTGTCAACGTGTTGCTGATAAGAGCCAGGGTATTGCCAAACAAGTGGTGTGACGACACGATGTTATTGTCCTTCTCGCAGAGCGACAACAGGGTATTGCCGATGGCTGCCATACCGGAGTTGAAGGCTGTTACGTGTTCGGCACCGGTCAGCGCCTTGACACGTTGCTCAAACTGTGTCACCGTAGGATTTTCCACTCGGGCATAGTCGGGTGCTTTGATACGGTTGCAGAAGGCATCAGCCATTTCCTGGGCATCCTGGAATTCAAATGCCACATTGTTATATAGAGGTACGGCCAACGAGCCATAGGCGTCAGGTCGTACGAAGGGTGTATTGATTGCAATAGTCTGTTTCTTCATTATCGTCAGCATAAAAAATTTGGTGCAAAGGTACTTGGTTTGGAAATATTTGCCAAATTATTTGCTGATTTAAGAAAATATATCTACTTTTGCGCACAAAACTTAGCATTTTCTCTAAATGCTGTGTCAGAATAAGGTTATCATAGAAAATTTTTCTGTAAGATGATGGAAGTATTAGACGAAATCGACCTGCAGATATTGAAAGCCCTGCAGAAAAATGCCAAGTTGACCACCAAAGAGTTGGCAGACATCGTGCATCTGAGTGCCACACCTGTCTTTGAAAGACAACGCCGGCTGGAGCGGCAAGGCTATATCAGGAAATACATCGCCGTGCTCGATCCCGATAAGTTGGATCGGGGGTTGCTGGTGTTCTGTAAGGTCAAGTTGAAGCAGATTAATCACGAGATAGCCAATGCCTTCATACGTCGCATCATGCGCATACCAGACGTCATAGAGTGCTACAACACCTCAGGCACTTACGACTACCTCTTGAAAGTGCGCGTCCGTGACATGAAGAAATACCAGGAGTTTGTCCTTACGAAACTGGGTGAGATAGAGAGCGTTGCCTCCATAGAAAGCACCTTCGTCATGAGTGAGGTCAAGCAGATCTATGGCATTAGCATCGATTAGTCCGGCCCTTTGCTACGCTAATCTTTTCAGCATTTCCAAGAGTACTTTCCAGATGTCTTCTATCGTCGAAAGCTCTATGCGCTCGCTGGTGGAGTGGGGCTCCACGATGCGGGGACCGATGCTCGCCATCTGTATGCCAGGATAGTGTTGTACGAAAAATCCAGCCTCCAGTACAAAGTGCATAGCTACCATGCGTGGACGCCAGCCCAGCACATCATTGAAAGTGTCTGAGGTCAGGCGCAGGAAATCCGATTCCTGATCCTCCTGCCAGGCAGGTGCCGACATGATGGTCTCACTCTTTGCACCACAGGCCTCAAAGACGTTGGCGATGTCCTTGCTCAGTTCCTCCATCTCGCTGTCTATGAAACTTCGTGTGTGGGTGGAAACGAATATATTGTTTTCCTCCGTCACGATGCGGCCCACGTTGTTCGAAGTCTCCACCGTATCTTTCATCACCTCGCTCATCTTCACCACACCCTGTGGAATCTGCTCCAGACATGTCAGCAGGGCTTCCAGAGCCTCGGGGTTGATGACCGTTTCCTGACGCTCGCATTTCTCTATCGTGCAATGCATCTTCGGGTCGCTCTCCCCATATTCCTCACGCAGCCATTCGTTCATCATCTCCTCCTGTTGCTTCACAAACTCGGAACCGTCGCCCGAAGGAATGCACAGCACGATTTCAGCTGATGAGGCTATCGAGGCATTGGCTTCACCGATGTTGATAGAAGCCACGTCATACTCAAATTCATTGTAAATAGTGGCCATCACAGCCCATGCAGGCACTACGGCACTACAACGGCCCTTGTTGATGTCAACACCCGAGTGACCACCCAGTCCCCCTTCAAAACTTATTCTATACCAACGGCGCTTGCCTCCGGGAGCAGGCTTGCGTTGCACGGGGATGCGATGGAACTGCAGGCAGGCGCCTGCTGCTCCTGTGGTGATAGTGTCGTAGTCCTCAGAATCCAGATTGATGACCTTGCGTCCTTTCAGGAAGTCCTTGCTCAGCTGTGAGGCTCCCGACATACCGTCCTCCTCGTTCGTGGTAGTCATCACCTCCAGGGCTGGATGTACAATGCTGTCGTCCTCCAATACAGCCAGTGCCATTGATAGTCCGATGCCGTTGTCTGCACCCAGCGAAGTGCCTCGCGCCTTCATCCATCCATTCTCCACATACGCCTCGATAGGGTCGGAGAGGGGGTCTTTCATACCCACACAAACCATATCCATGTGGTTCAGCAGCACGATGGGTTCAGCCCCCTCATGTCCTGGTGTGGCAGGCTTGCTGATTACCACACAGTTCTCCTTGTCTCGTTTGTAGTCCAAGTGCAGTCTTTCTGCAAACTGGCATAGATAGTCAGCCACCCGTTCCTCATGGTGTGACGGACGTGGAATCTGGTTCAATTCCTTGAATATCTGGAATACGCGTTCTGTTGTAGGCATAGTCTTCATGATTTATTTGTAATTATGTTTGTCTTCTTGCATTCAGTTCGAAGGTCTTCGAGAGCTTTATATTCAGCCGGATCATATTTTACGATAGGAGCGATAGTCATTCTGGCAGCATTGCCAAGTCTTTTCTCAAGAAGTTTATACTCTGTGTATTGGGAAAGGATCAGCTCCTTCATCTCGTCAGTCAGGGGAAGATCGCGCTCCAGACCCGATTCCCGGACCATCACCCGACTTCTGGAAGCTACAGATAGTTCAACATGCAGTTGTACATAACAGATAATATCGAAATAATCCTCTGGTGGGAAAACGTCTTTGACCGACTCGAGGAAATTGCCGGTAGGGGTGTCGTCCAGATGTCCATTCTTGATGGATTCAAGCAAGCTTAGCTGTTTGTCGAGTCCTTTGTCAAGCCAGCTATGAATCATTTCGACATCGTAGAAGTAGGTCCAAACCAATAGGCCTCCCATCGTGCCAATGACGAAAATGAACTGCACGAGGGGATTGAAATGGAATGTGTTGTGGCATACATGTAGCACTGGTGATACAACCATCAGGGAGATGACCATGAGAGCGTCACTGTTTTTGATACCCAGTCTGGAACGGTAACGTTCAATCATACGAACTGTCAGCATAAGTCCAGCAGCGACGATGGCACTGCAACCCATGTGGACAAGGGCCACCTCCAAACCTCGGAACAGTACGGTTCCAAGGCCCATTCCATTGCCCAACAGTAGGTAGAAGATGTTCTCCAGGATGGAGAACCCACCACCTATGGCAGCACCGCAGATGATACTGTCAATGAAGAACACGATTTTCTTCTGGGTGGCTAACCAGAGGAGTGGAATGGCCTTGATGATTTCTTCCAGAACAGGATTGAAGAATTCAGACTGGTCTTCGGAGAGGATAGACCCAGTTAACTGGAACAGACCGAAGCAGACCAATGCCGCCACCATACCGCACAACACCTGCAAGAAGAGGTTCTTGATGCTGATGAGTGAGAAATGGTCAATCTTATAGACTACAAAGATGTAGATGACCACAGGTAGTAGGGCAGCGACAAATAACATTACAATAATTTGAGTGAGATCATAAATTCATTGTTTCCACGTTTTCCGCCATCGAATCCTGCTGGCGCAAACAGATGGCCGTAACCAATAGACAGCGTTGTCTTGAGATAATTCAGGAACACCAGTTCGGTAGTCACCTGAATACCAGTGCTATAGTACATCTTGTGGGATGCGTGGGGATTCCAGGCGGAGAGACCTGTTCCGAAGAGCGAGCACTGGATCCACGTCGGATAGCAGAACAGCGCACCGAAGTTGTTGAGACGGAGCGGGCGCAGGTTGAGCTCTGCCGTCGCCTTGGCAAAGGAGTGCGCCGGGATGGCATCAATAGCGGCACCAGGCATTGCCAAAGTCGTACGATATTGGAAGGCATTTCTATTGTCAACATAGTTATTGCGGAAGCCACCGAAATAGGTAGTGCCAAACACCGACTCTTCATCTCCGAAGTTGTGACCAGCTGCCGTACGGAGCCAGAACGAGGTGTTTCTGTCAAAGGGCACCAGTGTGCCGAAGTTACCTGTAGCCTCTACAGAAGGATAAACCCGTCCGCCGGCCAGATAGCCGTAGCCTTCAACGCCCAGTTCGTAGCCCTGCTCCTTCATTACGCCACCCAACGAGGTGCGGGTCTTTGCCCACTTCCCGTAAACCGATGCCGTCTGCATCGACCTGACATCCTGTACCTCAATCTCCTGATACAAGGGCAGCGCATCCATGTCGCCGTAGGCAGCGACAGAGAAGCCCCATGATTTGTTATACGGCGAAATCAGCGTGTTTGTATAGTCGTAGGCCAGCTGTACCACATAACCCTTACGGCTTTTGCGCATCGGACCGAAGAGGTCGTAGAAGTCCGTATGGTTCCAGGCGGCCTTGAGGTTCCAGAAGTAGTATTTCCAATCGAAGTCAATGTGAAATTTGTTCTTCCAGGCGTTGTTGCTCCAAGGAGAGAGGCCGACTGACAGTTTCATGCTGTTCAGTCCTACGGGGTCGTTCACGTTAAAGCGATAGCCTAACACGGGAGTCATCTTGTTCCAGGCTTTGGTGTCGGTAAAGCCGCTGATGATAGGGTAGGCTCCTGCGAACCTCATCTCTTTAAAGACATTGTAGGATGTGATGTTGTTATAGACATCGCCAAAGTTCTTCCTAGGCAGCGAGTCTCTGAGCAGACCAACCTGTTCCATCGCCTCCTTGTTGTTCTCGTATGCCAGCTGGCCGTAGAGCGTCACGGCATTGGCATCTTTCACCACCTCACGGGAAAGCAAGACGGGTTGCAGTCCGTCGCGCTTGAATTGGAGCGCCAGCAACTGCCCGGGCGTTATCTCCAATGGTGCAAAGAGGCCGATGTCGGTATTGGTGAGCATTTCCATCTCGCGTGTCTCTATGTTAATCTGCCAGAGGTTGGAGACCCCCGTATAGTAAGAGCTGCCAATCAGGTACTTGTCATCCAGCGAGAAGCGGAACTGTCCTAAGTTGCTGTCTTTCCAGGTTATCAGCTTCACGGGTTTGAAGATAGCCTTTGCCAGTTCTTCTGTATTGAACAGCAAAAGTGTGTGCTCGCCGTTGTCGCCCTGGCTGGTTAACGACAGCCATTTGCCGTCGTGACTGATATCTGAGTCAAACACGCTCACACCAAACGGGAAGGCATAAATCACTTCTGGATTCTCCAAATCGCGGTCCAGACGCACAATCGACTGTGTACCACCGTTGGAGAACAGGCCGTAGAGGCAGTCGTGGGTGTTGTCATACACGATACTGCCGATGCGCTGGTACTTCTTTTTCTTCACCACCTTCTTCTGTTGGATGTCATAGATTTCCAAACCACGCATCTTAGCATTGTTCGAGGTATAGATAAGGCGTTGGCCCTTACGGTCAAGTGCTACGTAAGCAGGGTCATAGAGCTGGATGCCGTAGATGTCGTTCAATCGCTTCTGCTCGCCTGTCTGCAGGTCAATCTCCGTCATGTGTGCAAAGTCACCTGGGGCATTCATGGCGGCATATGCCTTCTGGGTAGCAGGGTCATAGACGAATGGTGAAACGGAACCTAACGGTTCTTTGGTCAGCGGCTTGGTTTCTGTGATGGGATATTGGCGGATGGCGGCGAGATTCTCTTCCTGATGCTTCTTCTCGTCCTCCTTCCAGTCGTCCCATACTTTTCTGAGCGACTGTCCATAGACCTTCTTGAACTGTTTTCCGAAGAAGGTGCGACTGTCAGCGGTTCTGTTATAGAACTGGATCATCTTCTCGTAGCCGTAGGTCTTGGTGAGGTAGTTCACGAAACGGGTTCCATAGAGATAGGCATTGGCGCCCACTTGGAAGTCCTTTGTGGAGCCTTCCGTTTCCAGACCCACCACCGAGTAAAGCTTGTCACCCCCGTCTATGATACTGCGGAAGTACATCTCGTCGTAGCCTCCTAAGGCGCGTCCGACTCCACCGCCGAGCCAGGTCTCCATGAAACAGGCGATACCCTCGTGATACCAACGGGGCGAATACCAACGGGGCACGCTCAGGTAGCTCCATAGGGCTGAGATGGGCTGGGACTTGTCGGTATCGACCTTCGTACCGAAGAAACGGCGCCAGTTGAGGTCGCGCCGATTGTATTTGTCAGTCATGACGATGTGCGTATATTCGTGCTTGAACAACTGACTGTACCGTTCACCTGAAGGGGTGATGTAATACGACATGTTCAACGGAGCCATGCCGATCTGTATAAAAGAACGCGGTAATGGCGATGCTCCGCCATTACCGTCGTCCTCCCAGTCTGTCAATAACAGCAGGGGTGCTTCTGGCTGATAGATGGAATCACTGGTCCATATCTGCTCATGAAGCGCTTTGCCTTTCTGGTACATGCGTATCATGTGAGGGATGTAGCGCGACAGGTTCTTGTCAAAGAACACCAGCGTGGCTTCGTCCGTCTTATACTGGTAATAGGTCTGGTTCTGCCCTCTGGATATGTAGGGAATCAGCGACAGCAGAAGGACAGCAATCCAGTTACGCATGTACACCACAGTAATTATTTATCAATTATTGGGCCTTTTTTGTTCAGCATTACACTATTGTTTGCTGCTGCTGTCTCACTGATCACGTTGCCAATCACAAGGCCGAGACCGATATTCTGGCTCTGATTCAGGGCATGATTTTTTGCGACATTGCTCAGTGAGGTGTTGAAAGCCTCCATAACCCTGCTGGCGCTACCTATCATCAAAGCATTATAGGAATCAATCTTACGTTTTTTACCGGCAAGAATCTCCTTCTGAGCAAGGAGAACCGAACTGATTTCACTTTCGAGAGCCTTTGGCCGAATTGCGCTTCCAATCTGGCTGCGAAGCTTCATAGCTTGGGCCAACTCGCAGCTTTGCAGCACAACTAAACGTTCAGCAATACCGAAATTAGCTATGGCAGCAAGAGCCTTTTCGCCACTAAGCAGGTTGCTCTTCTTGGCCCATGCCTCAGCACTTGCCTTGTCACCCTCGAGGGCAGCAGTCATCTGCTGGTACTCCAACCACTGGTCGCGAACAAGCTTCAGTTTATCATTACCCTGAGCTGTCTCTAGATACTTGTCGGTGGTCTCGATGAAACGGGTGGCCAAATTATTCTGCTTCTGCAACGTCATGTAAGCCAGTGAGGCGTTGATGGAGGACTGGGCCAAGTCGGGACACTCCTCACCACCAAGGGCGGCATTCAGGTTGTCGGCAGACTCTGCCAGCGAACTGGCAACATTGTCCACCATCTCACGCTTGGCGTTCATTTCCTTAAGCACCTCGGCAAATGCAGGGATTTTGCCTGCTACCTCATTTGACATGTCAACCAGCGTGGCGAACTGGACGGTGCGTGTCTGCATCACCACCTGGGCTGTCACAATATCATCCTTGAAGGCTGAGTCGGTCTGAAGGAGTTCTTCCATATTAGTAATCTTCTCGGAAGCTTGCTCACGAGAGAATTTAGCAGCCTTGGCGATATCTCCATCGGCCTCGTTGAGATTTACAGGCCAATCAACATAGTAAGATATAATCAATCCGATGACGCATATGGCTGCCAACGAATACAGGATAATACTTTTCTTTTTCATACGCCTAAATTTTAAGTTTTTGTTATTTTCTTTGATGTAATATGTCATCTGTAATGACGTTTATTTTGCAAATATACAGCGTTTTTTGCTACTTTCCAAACTTTTTGGAGTTTTTTTCGCATATAAACCAATTATCCCTCCTTTTTGCTGTCACAAAGATGTGAATAAAAATACGAAAAGTCCAGATGCTTTTTTTTGAAAAATATCTCTATCAGCCTACATGCCTACATAAAAATGCCTTTAAACCCTTTGCACATCGTGGTTTTTCGAGTTTACAAGCCTACATAAAGCCTACATAAGCCTACATAAAGCCTACATGATTTTGCCTCGAAAACGGTAGTTTTTGTATTTTTCATAGGCATTTAGCACTAAGAAAATACAGTTTTTGTATTTTTCATAGG
>ODAI012522101.1_pt1 | contig 41732 bp, 24 predicted proteins | sample 1539321 | NCBI WGS metagenome assembly ODAI01 (sample SAMN02144231, study PRJEB22623) | gut metagenome | biome: sheep rumen | host: Ovis aries | place: New Zealand
AAAGTGTGTTGCCCAGGGAAAATGTGATAGATGCTTCCCATATTCTTAAAATCCGGGGGATACCGATCGCAACCTACGGAGCGGCCTGGCTTGACGACGGTCATTCGGTTGATGACAAGAACTGGTGGATGGACAGATTTGTTTCGCATATAGATATAAGCAAAAGGATATATGTCCCCTGTGGAAGCGAAAAGGTTGAATACTTCTATGAAAAGGTTGGCAGAGATATTACGAGGGCTGATATTTTGATAGATGATAACTCGGATGTGCTAAGAAGCTGGGAGATTAACGGGGGAACAGGTATAAAGGTTAGGACCGCCGAGAACGGAAGATTCGGTACCTGGAGAGGTTTTTCTTTCAGAGAGACCGACGATCCCGGAAGTATAGCGTCCTATATTGTGTATATAAGACGCTTAGCTATCGCGGCCGCAGAGGCTAAAGCTACAGGATATACTCCATCTGAGTCTCTTTTGGCTTAAGTCCGAGATTTTCGTAGAAGCCCCTTGCTGCGTCATTACCCTCCCAGACATTAAGGGTGATCTCGTAGCAGCCCAGGGCTTTTGCCTGATCCTTAACATAATCAAAAAGCTTCTGCCCAATATGCATTCCGCGGCAGGATTCATCGACGCAAAGATCGTCTATAAACAGAGATGTAAAGGGAACCATATTGTTTGAAAAGGGCTGCTTTTTTAATACGCAAAAGGCGTATCCCAGGACTTTATCATCATCGCTAACAGCGACAAAGACCGGTCTTGTGTCATCTTTGAACATATCGTAGAGTTCTGACTCGGTGTATTTAGTGGTATCAGGAATAAATACATCGGGTCTTATTGCGGCATGTATATTTAATACCTGAGTCAGTAAATCCAGAATCTTTTCGGCATCTTTATTTTCGGCTCTTCTTATCTTCATAACGCCTCCGGAGAAATTTTTAAACTTATCATAAAACTTCTCTAAACATTCTTCAATATATATTTTAAGCAGGTTTTATTATGTTATAATTAGAAAAGTTTAGGAAAAGAGGGCAGGTTATGGCTACTTTTTTTATTGCGGATACGCATTTTTCGGATGACTCAATACGAAGATACGAAAACCGTCCCTTTGAGTCTGTTAAGGAGATGGATGAAAAAATAATCGAAAACTGGAATCTAACCATTGGTGACGATGATACAGTTTTTCTTGTCGGAGATATCGGCGATGAAAGTAAGCTAAAAAGACTAAAGGGAAAGATAATCCTTATAAGGGGAAACCATGACAAGCTTTCTGAAGAAGAGTACAAAAAACTTGGAGTGTATGCCGTCTACGATTATCCTATCGTATATAAAGACTTTTGGCTTGTATCCCACGAGCCGATGTATGTAAACAGAAATGCACCCTACGCAAATATCTTTGGGCATATACATTCAAATCCGGAATACAGGTCCGTGAGTCCAAGGAGCTTTTGCGTAAGCGTAGAAAGGACCGGATATAAGCCGGTTTCCTTCGAGGAAATCGCGGAAGCGGTAAAAAAAGCTGACAAGGAAGCGGACAAAGCTTAAAGGCGCCTTAGGTCTACGCGAAAATTTAAGAAAACTTGAAGTATAAACATAAAAATGCACATAGATTGGAGCCCAAAATGATTACTGAGGAAAATGTGCTTTCAGAAAAAGTAAATGACAAACTAAATAGATTAAGAGATTATATCAAAGGTCTCGGTTCATTGGCTGTAGGTTTCTCAGGAGGAGTGGATTCATCCCTTCTTCTTGTTGTAGCTAAGGAAGTTCTTGGAGATAAAGCTATTGCCGTTACGGGAGTAGACGCTTCAATCCCGGAAAGAGAGCTTAAAGAGGCAAAAGTTTTTTGCGAGGAGCGTGGGATTAAGCATATTACTTTTAAGTTTAACCCCATGACGGAAGAAAACTACCGGAAAAACTCTCCGGACAGGTGCTACTACTGCAAACGCGGTATTTTTTCCGAGATCTTAAATATAGCAAAAGAAAACGGGATTGAGTATGCTGCGGAAGGCTCAAATATGGACGATCTTGGGGATTACAGACCGGGACTCAAAGCAGTCGCAGAGCTTTCGGTTAAAAGCCCTTTAAGAGAGGCAGGGTTAAACAAAGAGGAAATCAGGCTGATATCAAAAGCCTTAGGCCTTCCTACCTGGAGTAAGCCTGCTTACGCCTGTCTTGCTTCAAGATTTGTCTACGGTGAGGAGATTACGGAGGAGAAGCTTTTGATGGTCGACAAGGCAGAGCAGTTTCTTGTAGGGCTTGGCTTTTTCGAAGAACGGGTCAGACTTCATGGTAACCTTGCAAGGATCGAAGTTCCCGAAAAAGACATCGAACGCCTCGCCTCTAAGGAGATACGAGAAGCCGTATACGCGAAATTCAAAGAGATCGGGTTTATGTTTGTAAGCCTCGATATGCGCGGCTACAAGATGGGAAGCATGAATGCAACGATAAAAACGGGCTGAAAAACTATTTGACAAATAAATGATCCGTGCTTATAATTCATATTTGTTCAAGGACAAAGGCGTCTTAACCTCTTGGTTAAGACGCCCCTTTTTTTGTTTAAAAACCTCTTATTAAGCAAAACAGGATACTGCAATAACGAGAAAAAGAAGCAATATAGTTTAGAGAAGGTTAGAAAGGAGCGCACATGGCTAAATACGTATTTGTAACGGGAGGAGTTGTCTCCGGACTTGGAAAGGGAATTACAGCAGCTTCCCTCGGAAGACTTTTAAAGGCGAGAGGCCTTAAGGTGGCGGCGCAAAAGCTGGATCCTTATATCAACGTAGATCCGGGAACAATGAGTCCTTATCAGCACGGCGAGGTATTTGTAACGGACGACGGAGCCGAGACCGATCTTGACCTCGGCCATTACGAGAGATTTATTGATGAGAATCTAAACAAATACTCAAACCTTACAAGCGGTAAGGTTTATTGGAACGTACTTAACAAAGAGCGCAGAGGAGAGTACCTCGGATCAACGGTTCAGGTTATTCCACATATTACGAATGAGATTAAAGAGTTTGTATATAAGGTCGGAAAAAAGACTGATGCGGATGTTGTTATAACAGAGATAGGAGGAACCATTGGTGATATCGAGTCACAGCCTTTTATCGAGGCAGCAAGACAGATATCTCTTGAGGTGGGCAAGGAAAACAGCCTCTTTATCCACGTTACCCTTGTGCCTTTTCTTCACGGATCTGATGAGCATAAATCAAAGCCCACCCAGCATTCCGTTAAGGAACTTCAGGGAATGGGAATCCATCCGAATATCATTGTCCTTCGCTGCGATGAGCCCTTAGAGGAATCGATCTTTAAAAAGATTTCCATGTTTTGCAACGTTAAGGAAGATTGTGTAATCGAAAACCTTACCCTACCCAGCCTTTACGAGGCGCCTTTAATGCTTGAAAAAGGGCATCTTGCGGATGTTGTATGCAGAGAACTTTGCATAGATGCTACGGAGCCGGATCTGTCCGAGTGGGAAGCTATGGTTAAGCAGATAGAGTCTGCGAAAAAGGAGATCGTCATCGGACTTGTGGGAAAATATGTCCAGCTTCACGACGCTTATCTTTCGGTAGCGGAAGCTCTGGCGCATGCAGGATTTCACCACGGAGTTAAGGTAAAGATCGACTGGATCGATTCAGAGACTTTAACCGCAGAAAACAGAGCGGAGGTTCTTGGCGGGCTCGACGGAATACTTGTGCCCGGAGGCTTCGGAGACAGAGGTATCGAGGGCATGATAACAGCGGCAAGGTATGCGAGAGAGACCGGTACTCCATACTTTGGAATATGCCTCGGAATGCAGATTGCCGTCATAGAATACGCAAGGAGCGTTGCGGGTATTGCGGATGCAAACTCCGGAGAATTCAACGAGCTTTGCAAAAACAAGGTCATTGACTTTATGCCCGGTCAGTCTGAAGATATAGCCAAGGGCGGAACCTTAAGGCTTGGAAGCTATCCCTGCAAGATAACCAAAGGTTCGCTTATGGAGAAATGCTACGGCAGCGACTCCTGCGACGAGCGTCATCGCCACAGATATGAGTTTAACAACGACTATCGGGAAATCCTTACCGAAAAGGGGCTTTCAATCTGCGGCCTTTCACCCGATGAAAGGCTCGTGGAAGCAGTAGAGGTAAAGGAGCATCCCTTTATGATCGGAGTCCAGTTCCATCCCGAATTCAAATCAAGACCCAACAAGCCCCATCCGATTTTCATGGGCTTTGTTGAGGCTGCAATTCAAAAGAATAAACGGTAAAAGAGTATACTTTAAGTGTACTGCCAGGGGAATCTGCTTGTGATATATTTTTTCTTGTACGGGGTCCCTATTAGTGCCGCAAAGCCCTTATTTTAGAGGGTAATCGGGAACATGAAAAAATTCTTCAAAAAATTTAAAAAAGTAGTTGACAAGTAACTCGGCACCAAGTATACTTGTATACAATTCAAGACAAAGGCGTCTTAACTTAGGTTAAGGCGCTTTTTCCGTTTTTATAAAGGGCGTATTTATGCGCTTCTTTATGACTAAATATTCTGAATCTGGTATTAATCAGGCGATGCAAAGGGGCATCAGTGCACGTGTCCCGGAGTGTCGCCTCTTTTAATATAAAAAAATAGGTGCGCCGTAGCTTAGTATTACATCATATTGCGCACCTTGTTTTAAGGAGGAGTTAAAAAATGGATGAGATTTTACAATTGATCGACGGAAAGGTATTTGGCGTCTGGTTTTTAATCGGTGCAGCGCTTGTTTTCTGGATGCAGGCGGGCTTCGCAATGTGTGAGGCGGGTTTTACGAGGGCTAAGAATACGGGAAATATCATCATGAAGAACCTGATGGATTTCTGTATCGGTACGGTAGTTTTCATTCTGATCGGCTTTGGTCTTTTTCTTGGTGAGGACCTTGTGGGAATCATCGGAAAACCCGGATTTGATATTTTTACGGACTATGCACATTTCGACTGGTCCAATTTCGTGTTTAACCTGGTTTTCTGCGCAACAACCGCAACGATAGTTTCCGGTTCAATGGCAGAAAGAACAAAGTTCCTTTCATACTGTGTGTATTCAGCAGTCATCTCAGCGATCATTTACCCCATCGAGGCCCACTGGACCTGGGGCGGCGGCTGGCTCTCGCAGATCGGCTTCCACGATTTCGCCGGATCTAACTGCATTCACATGGTCGGCGGTATTTCAGCACTCATCGGTGCCGCATTCCTTGGACCTCGTATCGGAAAGTTCGTTAAGGACAAGGCCGGAAAAGTCACCAAGGTAAATGCAATCCCCGGACACAACCTTACGGCAGCAGCCCTCGGAGTATTTATCCTTTGGCTTGGCTGGTACGGATTTAACGGTGCAGCTTGTTCAAGTGTTGAACAGCTCGGTTCTGTATTTGTTACTACAACCATCGCTCCTGCGCTTGCAACTGTTACCTGTATGATCTTTACCTGGATCAAGTATGGCAAGCCCGATGTTTCAATGTGTCTTAACGCTTCACTTGCAGGTCTTGTAGCCATCACAGCTCCCTGCGATGTAACCGATGCTCTTGGTGCAACTGTAATCGGTATTGTAGCCGGACTTCTTGTTTGCTTCGGTGTTTGGTTTCTTGACCACAAGCTTCATATCGACGATCCCGTCGGTGCGGTTTCTGTTCACTGCTTAAACGGAATCTGGGGAACCATCGCAGTAGGACTTTTTGCAACCAACACCGCTCCTGCATACGGAATCGCAGATAAAGCCGGAAACGAAATGGTAGGTCTTTTCTACGGCGGCGGACTTAAATTACTTGGAATTCAGATGGTAGGTCTTTTATCAACTGCTCTTTGGACTGCAGTTGCAATTACCGTAACCTTCCTTCTTATCAAGAAAATCTTCGGACTCAGAGTAAGCGCTGAAGAGGAGATTACAGGTCTTGATGCTACCGAGCACGGACTCGCATCTGCTTACTCAGGCTTCTCAATTATGGACGTTGCAAGCATGGAGATGAGCGTGAACGAAAATACAGACCTTGGAAGTCAGGATTATTTCGAGGCTACAAAGGCTCAGAGAGATGCTTCGGTTCCCGTAGTCGGAAGCGTAAGTCATATAGATACAGGTATTCATAAAGTTGTTATCATCGCTAAACTTGCAAGATATGATGCTCTTCGTAAAGCTATGAACGATCTGGGTGTAACCGGAATGACGGTTACTCAGGTTATGGGATGCGGAATCCAGAAGGGTGCCGGAGAGTACTACAGAGGAGTCGAGACAGATGCAACCCTTCTTCCCAAGGTTAAAGTTGAGGTTGTTGTCAGCAAGATCCCTGTTGAAAGCGTGATCGAGGCAGCAAAGAAAACTCTTTACTCCGGACATATCGGAGACGGCAAGATCTTTGTTTACAGCGTAGATAAGGTAGTAAAGATAAGAACCGGTGAGGAAGATTATTTAGCACTTCAGGACGTTGAATAAAAATGAAACGGAGATAAGAAAAATGTGTGCCATATTAACATACACAGGGGATGTGAGCGAAGAGCTTTTTAAGAGCATGCTCCAAAAGATGAAAGACAGAGGTCCGGATATGGACCGTATCCTGAAAGGAACAAGAAAAGACGGAAAGAGCTTCTATATGGGATTTAACCGGCTTTCCATCATGGGACTTAATCCAAACGGAATGCAGCCCTTTGTTCACAATAATAATATGGCAATAACCAACGGTGAACTTTACGGATTTGAATTTTTAAAGTCTTATCTTACTTCTCTCGGAGAAAAATTTGAGAGCGGGAGCGATTGCGAAATATTGCTCCCCCTCTACGAGAGGCTGGGAGTAGCGGTATTTAGTCTGCTTGATGCGGAGTTTGCCTGCGTGATATATGATGCGGAAAAAGATGATTTTATCGCGGCGAGAGATCCTATAGGAATCCGCCCTTTGTACTATGGATATGACAGATCGGGGACCATAGTTTTCGCATCGGAGCCGGTAGCACTTGTGGGAGTCTGTGATAGGACCTCACCCTTTCCACCCGGACATTATTACGCTGAAGGTAAGTTCGTAAGATACCGCGATATGACTTTGGTAAGTGAAAAGATAGGAGAGTTTTCAAAGTCGGCTGATCTTGAGAAGGTTTGCGAAGGGATTCACGATAGACTTATACGCGGCGTGGAAAAGAGATTAAACTCCGACGCACCGGTAGGATTTTTACTTTCGGGAGGACTTGATTCTTCCCTTGTTTGCGGCATAGCGGCTGCAAGAAGCGAAAAGCCTATAGAGACTTTTGCAATCGGAATGGATATAGATGCCATCGATCTCAAATACGCAAGGATCGTTGCAGATTATATCGGAAGTAACCATCACGAGGTTATCATCTCCAGGCAAGATGTATGCGACGCTTTAGAGACTGTTATAGCGGCCCTTGGAACCTACGACATTACAACGGTCAGAGCCTCAATAGGAATGTATCTTCTTTGTAAATGGATAAGGGCTAACACAGATATCAAGGTAATCCTTACAGGCGAGATCTCGGATGAGCTTTTCGGATATAAATACACGGACTTTGCTCCAAGCGCCGAGGCATTTCAGAAAGAAGCGGCAAAGAGGATAAGGGAGCTTCACATGTACGACGTACTGAGAGCAGACAGATGCATCAGCGCCAACAGCTTAGAGGCGAGAGTACCCTTTGGTGATCTTGATTTTGTCTCTTACGTTATGAGTATCGATCCGGAGAGAAAGTTAAATACTTACGGTATCGGAAAGTATCTTTTAAGGCATGCCTTTGAAAAGGATGGGTTTATTCCGGAAAGCATTTTGATGCGTGAGAAAGCAGCTTTTTCGGACGCTGTGGGTCATTCGCTACGCGACGATTTGATAGAGCTTGCTGAAAATACATACACTGACGCTTCTTACGAAGAGGGAATTAAAAAGTACGATCATTCAAGACCTTTTACGAAAGAATCTTTACTTTACAGGGATATTTTTGAAAAGCATTATCCGGGTCAGTCCCATATGGTAGTTGATTTCTGGATGCCCAACAAGGAGTGGGAGGGATGTAATGTGAACGATCCTTCCGCCAGGGTTTTATCCAACTACGGGGCGTCGGGTGTGTAATCCTTTTAGATATTCATTCGAGTGACGCTGCTTTGCATATATATGTCCTACGAGCACCGCCTCTCGGCTATGAAGTCCTCGTGGCAGCGGTACTAGACTCATACTTCGCTAATGCTCGTATTCGTCAAGTGCCGGCCTCGGACACATTGCTCTTAAGGACACATATATGTAAAGCAGCTGTGAAGAAAGAGAATTTATAGATAAAAGAAAAAAATACACAGACCCGAAGATAGAAGATAAAAGAAAAATAAGATAAAAGCAAAAGCAAAAGCAAAAACAAAAACAAAAGCAAAAGCAAAAAACAAAAACAAAAGCAAAAACAAAAAGAGAATAATCATCTTAGATATAAATATTACACACCAGGAGGAAAAGGAAATGGAAAAAGGACAGCACATTACAGACATCTACGGACAACTTGTTTTTAATGACAAGGTGATGAGGGAGCGTCTCCCCAAGGATGTATATAAGGCAGTTAAAAAGACTATAGAAAGCGGAACGCATCTTGAACTTGATGTTGCGAATTCGGTAGCTGCAGCAATGAAGGAATGGGCGGTAGAGCACGGAGCAACACATTTTACCCATTGGTTCCAGCCGATGACAGGTCTTACGGCAGAAAAGCATGACAGCTTCTTAAATCCCGAAAAGGACGGAACTGTTATTCTGGAGTTTTCCGGAAAGGAACTCGTTAAGGGTGAGCCTGACGCGTCAAGCTTCCCTTCAGGCGGCCTCAGGGCAACCTTCGAAGCAAGAGGATATACAGCATGGGATCCTTCTTCTCCTGCATTCATTAAAGACGGATCGCTGTATATTCCAACCGCTTTTTGTTCATACACCGGAGAAGCGCTTGATAAAAAGACTCCCCTGCTTCGCTCTATGGAGGCCCTTTCAAGAGAGGCGGTAAAGGTTCTTAAACTTCTCGGACATGAAGAAGTAACAAGAGTAGATACAACCATTGGTTCGGAACAGGAGTACTTCCTTATCGACAAGGAAATGTACAAACAAAGAAAGGACCTTCTGCTTTGCGGAAGAACTCTTCTCGGAGCACCCGCGCCAAAAGGACAGGAGATGGAGGATCATTACTTCGGTGTTCTTAAGCCGAAGGTTTCGGAGTTTATGCATGATCTTGACGAGGAGCTTTGGAAGCTGGGAATCCCCGCTAAAACGAAGCATAACGAGGTTGCTCCCGCTCAGCATGAGCTTGCACCCGTATTCGAGACTGCAAACGTTGCTGTAGACCACAACCAGCTTACGATGGAGGTTATGAAGAAGGTGGCGGATAAGCGCGGCTTTGCTTGTCTGCTTCACGAAAAGCCCTTCGCAGGCGTAAACGGATCCGGTAAGCACAACAACTGGTCGATCCAGACAAATACCGGCTTAAACCTTTTAAATCCCGGAAAGCATCCCGCAGAGAATACGGAATTCCTTCTTTTCCTGATGGCTGTTATTTCAGCGGTTGACAAGTATGCGGATATCCTCAGAGTCTCCGTAGCTTCTGCCGGAAATGACCACAGACTCGGAGCTAACGAGGCACCGCCCGCTATCGTTTCCGTATTTGTAGGAGACGAGCTTCAGTCAATCCTTGATTCCATCGAGCAGGGCAAGGAGTTTACAGAGGTTGGAAAGACTCAGATGGAGATGGGTGCGGAAGTACTCCCTCATATCCAGAAAGATACAACCGACAGAAACCGTACATCACCCTTTGCATTTACCGGTAACAAGTTTGAGTTCCGTATGCCCGGTTCCGCAGTATCGGTCGCAAATGCAAATATTGTTCTTAACACCGCTGTTGCAGAAACTCTCGAGGAAATATACGAATCCCTTAAGGATGTTTCAAAGGAAGATATTCCTTCGGCCGTAAAGGAACTTACGAAGTCACTTTTAGAGGAACATAAGAGAGTTATCTTTAACGGAAACGGCTATACCGATGAGTGGGTAGTTGAAGCCGAAAAAAGAGGACTTGATAACTTAAAGAGTCTCCCCGACGCAATGCCCAGATGGATCTCAGAAAAAAGCATTGAGCTTTTTACAAAGCATAAGATCTTTACCAAAGAAGAGATTCTTTCGAGATACGAGATCTTACTTGAGAACTATTCAAAGACCCGCCACATTGAGTCTTTAACATTACAGGAGATGGTAAGAAAAGATTTCCTCGAGGGACTTATCGCTTACCAGAGCGATGTGCTTGACGAAGCTCTTAAGAAAAAGAGTATTCTTCCCGACTCCGCATGCAGCCTTGAAACCCACGTTGCTTCTAAGCTCGACGGTGTATCCTCAAAGATCGTAAAGGCTCTTGATAAGCTTAGCGAAGATACTGCTGAGGCGGAGAAAAACACGGACGCACTTTCCTGCGCAAAGTTCTATCAGGAGACAGTCCTTGCCGATATGGAAGTTTTAAGATCCTATGTTGATGTAGCAGAGAGTATGATACCCGAAAGCTATCTTCCTTACCCTACCTACGGAGAGCTTCTTTTCTCTTTAAGATAAGCCGGGAGCATACTTAAAACAAAAAACGAACCAGAGGTTAAAAATGAGCAACCAAGATACTACACAGATAAATTATGATTTGGAGCGCGACGCCTGCGGAATAGGCATGATCGTCAATATAAACGGTATTGGTGATTACCGCGTACTTGACGATGCGCTTACTATAGTGGAAAAGCTTGAGCACCGCGCGGGAAAAGATGCGACCGGTGAGGTCGGCGACGGTGTAGGAATCCTCCTTCAGATATCCCATAGCTTTTTCAAGAAAGCTGCAAAAAGCGCCGGTATCCAGATCGGGGAGCGGGGCGATTACGGAGTCGGAATGTTTTTCCTTCCCGGGGATGCTTTAAAGAGGACCTTCGCTAAAAGAATGCTTGAAGTGATACTCGAAAAAGAAGGTCTTACCTTCCTCGGCTGGAGAGATGTGCCCGTACGCCCCGAAATTCTCGGTAAAAAAGCGGCTGACTGTATGCCTTATATAGCCCAGTGCTTTGTGAAAAGGCCCGAGGATACCGAGAGAGGATACGAATTTGACAGACGGCTTTATGTGGTCAGAAGAGAGTTTGAACAAAGCTCCGAGGATACCTATATTTGCTCATTTTCCTCAAGAACCATTGTTTATAAAGGTATGTTTCTTGTAGGCCAGCTGCGTGCCTTTTATGACGATCTAAGAAGCAAGGATTATAAGAGCGCCATTGCTCTTGTGCATTCAAGATTCTCTACAAATACGACTCCTTCATGGAACCGTGCTCATCCCTATCGTATGATCGCACATAACGGTGAGATCAATACCATAAGGGGTAATGCGGATCGTATGCTTGCAAGGCAGGAGACTATGACTCCGGACTTTGATGAGAATGACAGGGACAAGATATTCCCCGTGATCTCAAGCTCCGGATCCGACTCCGCTATGCTTGATAATACGCTGGAGTTTCTCTATATGAACGGCATGGATCTTCCGCTTGCGATGATGATGCTTGTTCCGGAACCCTGGAAGCATAACGGCTTTATGAAGCAGGAGAGGAAGGACTTTTATCATTACTACGCTACGATGATGGAGCCCTGGGACGGACCCGCCGCAATACTGTTCACCGATGGTGATATTGTTGGTGCAACGCTTGACAGAAACGGACTAAGGCCTTCAAGATATTACGTTACCGATGACGGAAGGCTTATCCTAAGCTCCGAGGTAGGAGTGCTTGATATTGAGCCGGAACATATAGTTAAAAAATCAAGGCTTTCTCCCGGAAGGATCCTTCTTGTTGATACAAAGAAAAAGCGTATCATCTCAGATGAGGAGTGCAAGGAGTATTACGCTACGAGAAAGCCATATGGAGAGTGGCTTGACCAGAGCCTTTTAAAGCTAAAGAGCCTCTCTATTCCAAACAAAAAGGTACCTGTTCATACGCAGAAGATGCGTGACAGACTGTATAAGGTTTTCGGATACAATTATGAGGATGTCAAGGTGCAGATCCTTCCTATGGCTGAAAACGGCGTAGAGCCTACGGCTTCCATGGGACATGATGTGCCCCTTGCCATGCTCTCAAATATGCACCCTTCTTTATTCCATTACTTTAAGCAGCAGTTTGCCCAGGTTACCAATCCGCCTATCGACTCTTTAAGAGAGAAGGTTGTTACGGATACTACCGTTTATATAGGATCCGATGGTGATCTTTTAAAGGAAAAAAGCTCCAACTGCCGCGTACTTGAAATCGAGCACCCCATCCTTACGGGAGTCGATCTTATGAAGATTAAGACTCTCGACAGGGAGGGATTTAAGCCCGAGGTTATCTCACTTTTATATTACAAAAACACTTCCCTTGAGAAAGCTCTTGAACAGCTTAACGTGGCTGTGGACAGAGCGGCTCTCCTTGGAAAGAACATCCTTATACTTTCCGACAGAGGGGTGGACGAAAACCATGTACCAATTCCATCGCTTCTTGCGGTATCCTCTGTTGAGCAGCATCTTGTACGCACAAGAAAGCGTACCGCCGTTTCCATCATCTTAGAGAGCGGTGAAGTAAGGGACGTGCATCAGTGTGCGGCGCTTATGGGATACGGTGTGAGAGCTATTCACCCATACCTCGCCCACGAATGCATCGGAGAGCTTATAGAGCTTGGACTCCTTGATAAGGATTTTGGAGCGGCAGTAGACGATTACAACAAGGCGCTCCTCGGAGGTGTCGTAAAGATAGCTGCAAAGATGGGTATCTCCACCTTGCAGTCCTATCAGTCCGCAAGGATTTTCGAGGCTGTAGGCCTATCAAAGGAAATGATAGACAGGTACTTTACGGGTACTGTCTGCCATGTTGGCGGAGTCGGCATCAAAGAGATTTCTGAGGACGTCATCTACAGACACGACAAGGCCTTTGATCCCCTGGGACTTCCTGTTGATGCAAGCCTTGATTCCGTGGGATTCCACGGCCTTCGGAGCGGAGAGGACAAGGAAAACCACCTCTACAGCCCCGAGATAATCGTAACGCTCCAGCAGTCTGTAAGGAGCGGAGATTACGGAAAGTTCCGTGAGTATACGGATATGGTGGACGATGAAAAGTATCCTCATACCTTAAGGAGTCTTTTTGAGATCGTTCCTGCCGGAAAGCCGATTCCTATCGAAGAAGTTGAGAGCGAGGAATCCATAGTAAAGAGATTCCAGAGCGGAGCAATGAGTTACGGCTCTCTTTCCCAGGAGGCCCACGAGTGCCTTGCAGAAGCGATGAACAGACTTGGAGGCAAGTCCAATACAGGTGAAGGCGGAGAGCTTTCTTCCAGATTCGGTACGATCAAAAACAGCGCTGTTAAGCAGGTAGCTTCCGGCAGATTCGGCGTTACCAGCGAGTACTTAACGAGCGCGAAAGAGATACAGATAAAAATGGCACAGGGGGCTAAGCCAGGTGAAGGCGGACATCTTCCCGGAAAGAAGGTTTACCCCTGGGTTGCAACTACGCGTTTTTCAACTCCGGGAGTTGCGCTGATATCGCCGCCTCCTCATCATGACATCTACTCTATAGAAGACCTTGCGCAGCTGATCTACGATCTAAAAAATGCCAACAGGGATGCAAGGATATCTGTAAAGCTGGTATCGGAGGCAGGTGTCGGAACTATCGCAAGCGGCGTAGCAAAGGCGGGAGCCGATGTAATACTGATCTCCGGATATGACGGAGGTACGGGCGCAGCACCCATCTCCTCAATCCACCACGCGGGACTTCCCTGGGAAGTGGGACTTTCGGAAGCTCATAAATGTCTCGTGGAAAACGGCTTAAGAGAAAGGGTTATCTTAGAGACCGACGGAAAGCTGATGAGCGGCAGGGATGTTGCTATCGCGGCCCTTCTCGGAGCCGAGGAGTTCGGATTTGCCACAGCACCCCTTGTCTGTATGGGGTGTATGATGATGAGGGTTTGCTCTAAGGATACATGTCCCGCAGGCATCGCTACCCAAAATGCGGAGCTTCGTAAGCGCTTTGCGGGTAAGCCGGAGCATGTTATGAATTTTATGCTCTTTATCGCAAGACAGCTGCGTGAGATCATGTCGGAAAACGGCTTTAAGAGCCTTAGCGAGATGGTAGGAAGAAGCGACCTTCTTAAAAAGAAGGAGTCACACGCTTCCGAAAGAGCCGGACTTATCGATCTTTCATACATTTTAAAGGATGCAAGCCTTCCGAGAGATGAAAAAGGAAACATCATCCCGGTTCACTTCGGGGGTGAAAGAGTCGATCCCTTGGGACTTGAAAAGAGTAAGGATGTTAAAGTTTTACTTCCTGCATTTAAAAATGTTTTCGAAAAAAAGAATCCTTCAAAAACAAGCAGCGTAGATGTGGAAGTCTCAAGTACTGACAGAAGCTTCGGAACGATTCTTGGAAGCGAAGTTACAAAGAAATTCGGAAATTCTCTTTCCGAGGATACGATACTTATTAATGCTAAGGGCGGAGGCGGACAGAGCTTCGGAGCTTTCCTCCCTAAAGGAATAACCATAAGACTTTCCGGAGATGCCAATGATGGATTCGGAAAGGGATTATCCGGAGGAAAGCTTATAGTTACGCCACCTGAAAAGTCGGTTTTTGATCCCGGGGAAAATGTGATTGTAGGTAATGTCGCTCTATACGGAGCTACCGCGGGTAAAGCGTATTTTTGCGGAGTAGCGGGGGAGAGGTTCTGTGTAAGAAATTCCGGAGCACTGGCTGTTTCGGAGGGCTGCGGAGACCACGGCCTTGAGTATATGACAGGTGGAAGAGCCGTAATATTAGGGCCTACGGGCAAGAACTTTGCCGCAGGTATGAGCGGAGGAATCGCTTACGTTTTAGACAGGGAGCACACACTGTACCTTCGAACAAATAAGGATATGGTTTCTCTCTCTGAGATTACGGAAAAGTACGATATTTTAGAGCTTGAGGATATATTAAAGGATTACTATAAGGAAACGGGATCGAAGCTTGCAATGGAAATACTTGAAAACTTTGAAGGATATTTGCCCGACTTTAAGAAGGTAATTCCCAACGATTATTTCAGGATGCAGACTCTTATAGGTAAAAACGAAGAGCAGGGAATCCCATACGAAAAGGCTGTTTTGGAAGCATTTGAGGAGATGTGTAAAAATGGGTAAACTAACAGGATTTATGGAAGTAAAAAGAAATAACAATCCAATGGTTACTTGCGAAGAGCGCATAAAGAACTTTTCGGAGTTTTACATCAGTTTACCCGAAAAGGACAGAAGGGAGCAGGCCTCTAAATGTATGGACTGCGGAGTTCCTTTTTGCCAGTCGGCTATGAAACTCAGTGGTATGGTGGTAGGGTGCCCTCTTCACAATCTTATCCCGGAGTGGAATGACGAGATTTACAAAGGTCATGAAAAGCACGCCTTCGAGAGACTTATAAAGACAAATAATTTCCCGGAGTTTACCGGAAGAGTTTGCCCCGCTCTTTGCGAAAAGGCCTGTATGTGCGGGCAGTGGGGAGAATCCGTAACAGTCCATGACAATGAGAAATACCTGATTGAAACCGCGTACGAAAAGGGTTATATGAAGCCAAATCCTCCGGCAAACAGAAGCGGAAAAAAGGTGGCTGTTATAGGAAGCGGTCCCTCCGGTCTTGCAGTGGCAGCAGAGTTAAACCACAGAGGTCATCTTGTTACCGTATTTGAAAGGGAGGACCGGATAGGCGGACTCTTAATGTACGGAATCCCAAATATGAAGCTTGATAAAAAGGTCATCTTCCGAAGACAAAAGCTTATGGAAGAGGAAGGGATCATTTTTAAGACAGGTGAAAATATTGATTCCGCGGAAAAGGTTAAAAAGCTTAAAGATGAGTTTGATGCCATAGTCCTTTGCTGCGGCGCAAAGAAGGCAAGAAGTTTGCCGGCAGCTTGTCAAAAAGAAGATAAGCAAAATGAGAATAAACTGATCCCGGGGGTATATATGGCGGTAGACTTTTTAACAAGCGCCACGAAAGACGTCTTAAAGGCTGCTGATACAGAAAAGAAGAATACTCTATCTGAAGAAAGTGAGCGTAGAATAACCGACGGCAATACTAACTTTAAGATATCCGCAGTGGGTAAACATGTTGTTGTGGTCGGCGGAGGAGATACGGGAAATGACTGTATCGGAACCGTTATAAGACAGGGGTGCAAGTCGGTAACGGCTCTTGAGATGATGCCAAAGCCCCCGGTGCAGAGAGCTGCAAATAATCCCTGGCCCGAATGGCCGAAGGTTTTAAAGACCGATTACGGACATGAAGAGGCAATATATAAATTCGGTAAAGACCCCAGAGTTTTTGAGACAACGGTTAAAAAGGTGAACACTGGCAAGAAGGGTGAGATAAAGAGTATTGTAACCGTCGGTTTGAAATGGGAAGGGGGAAAGTTTACAGAAAATTCCGGAAGCGAAAAAGAAATTCCCTGTGATATGCTTCTTATCGCGGCGGGATTTGTAGGCTGCGAGGATTATACCGCAGAAAGCTTCGGAGTCAGGCTCACGGACCGGGGAGTTGTTGAAACCCCCGAAGGAAACTACGCGACTTCCGTCCCCGGCGTATTTAGCGCAGGGGATATGAGACGGGGTCAGTCTTTGGTTGTCTGGGCAATTGCGGAAGGAAGAATGTGTGCAAAGCAGGTAGACAAATACCTGATAGGATATTAACAAATAAAGGGCAGACCCCGGCTTTTTAGCCGGGGTATTTCCCGTTTAAAATACTAAAGGAGTATGTACTAAAATGGATGAATTAAGAGAAGAATGCGGAGTATTCGGTATATGGTCACCGGAAAAAGAGGCGCTTCCCTATACTGTAGCCACAGGTCTTACAGCCCTGCAGCACAGAGGACAGGAAGCCGCGGGAATGGCTGTAAATGAGGACAGAAATATCCGCTATCATAAAGCCCCCGGGCTTGTGGGAGATGTTTTTCCACATCAGGTTTTGGAGGAGCTGGGGAGCGGACAGATCGCGGTAGGACATGTAAGATACGCTACATGCGGCGGCGGAAGCGCGCTAAACGCCCAACCGATGGTTGTACGTCATGTAAAGGGACAGCTTGCTCTTTGCCATAACGGAAATCTTACCAACTCTTCAAAGCTTAGAAGGGAACTTGAACTTAAGGGCTGTATTTTCCAGACAACATCGGATACGGAGGTTATATCCTATATCATTACAAGAAAAAGACTTGAAAAGCCCTCTATAGAAACGGCTCTTGAAGCGGCAATGGAAGAGATAAAGGGAGCATATTCACTTGTTCTTACTTCCCCGACAAAGCTCATGGCCTGCAGAGATCCTTTTGGAATGCGTCCGCTTGTGTACGGAAAGACCGATGACGGAAAGATCGTTTTTGCCTCTGAAAGCTGCGCTCTGACTGCAGTGGGGGCGCATCTTATAAGAGACGTTAAGCCCGGAGAGATTATGGTTGTGGATGCGGACGGTGTAAGGAGCATTGAGACCCATTGCAACAAAGAAAAGAGGAAATTCTGTGTATTTGAGTACATATACTTTTCGAGACCTGATTCTGTTATTGAAGGGGAGAGCGCACATGAAGCGAGAGTAAGGGCGGGAAAATATCTTGCGAAGAATCACCCCGCAAATGCGGATATAGTTATCGGAGTTCCCGATTCGGGACTGGACGCGGCTCTCGGATTCTCTATGGAATCGGGGATTCCATATGGGATAGGACTTATAAAGAATAAATATATCGGAAGAACCTTTATTGCACCGGGCCAGACCTACAGAGAAAATCTAGTTGCACAGAAAATGGGTCCCATAGAATCAGTCTTAAGGGGAAAGAGTGTCGTACTTGTAGATGACTCTATCGTGAGAGGAACAACAAGTGAGCGTATTGTAGCTATGATACGAAAGGCAGGAGCAAGTAAGGTTCATATGAGGATCTCATCACCGCCCTTTTTAAATCCCTGCTACTACGGAACGGATGTTGATTCAAGAGAAAACCTTATCGCGGTTCACCATACAAATGATGAGATCTGTAAGATGATAGGAGCGGATTCCCTTGGATTTTTATCACCAATGGATGCCCGTAATCTGACGGGTGCCGATCCCGAGAGCTTTTGCGCAGCCTGCTTTGACGGATTGTATCCGATAGAAAAAGAAGAATAGATAAATTTTTTCATTTAGGCGGTTTTTCGATAAACCGCCTTGACTTTACCCGAAGGTTAGTGTATCCTAACTATCGTGTTAGGAAACACTAACAATAGATTTAAGAAACTAATCATCACTTAATAGAAGTCTATTACAGATGACCGTCGGTGCTTAATATTGCTTATTTTCTTTATATACATAGTTTTCTTCTCAAAAGGGCACTTCACTTTGTGGAGTGCTTTTTTGAGGGAAAAAGTACTTGAGAAAGTATTTTATTAAAGGTATTTCGCTTTCGAAAGAAAGCTGAATATAAATAAAACGGAGGAAAGAGAAAATGAGAAATCTTAGAGATCTAAAGGTTGGCTCTGAGGCAATCGTCAGCTCTATAAGCGGTGATGCCAGATATCTGAGCCGTATCACCTCTATCGGCATCACACCCGGATGCAGGGTAAGAATGCTGAAAAATGACAAAAACAGGCCACTCCTTATCTTTTCCAGAGATACGATGATCGCCCTGAACAAAAAGGAAAGTGAGAGTATTTTGATCGAGGAGGTTAAAGCGGTATGATTAACGGAAAGAAAGTACTGGCTCTTTTAGGACAGCCTAATTCAGGTAAATCAACTCTTTTTAATTCCCTTACAGGGCTTAAGCAGCACGTTGGAAACTGGCCCGGAAAGACGGTTGAAAAGAAAGAAGGATCCTTTTTAAGAAACGGAGAGGAGATAATCGTTGCCGATCTTCCCGGTTCCTACAGCCTTTCGGCGAATTCCGACGAGGAGATGATAACAAGAGATTACATCGCCTCCGGAAAAGCGGATGCGGTATGTATCCTTGCAGACAGCTCACAGCTTGAAAGAAGCTTGTTTATGCTGGCGGACTACGCCGGAATACAGGTACCCTGTTTCCTTGTGCTTAACCTTGCCGATGTGGCGAAGGACCAGGGAAAGGAAATAAATATAAAGGCACTTGCAGAAAAACTGTCCATTCCTGTTTGTCTTTTATCTGCGCCTGACTCTAAAAACTATGAAAGCTTTTATAAATGCCTTGACGAAGCCTTTGAAAAGAAGACGATTCTTGATTCTGCGGCTCTTGAAAAGGCATACGAAGCCATCGAGGGATACAACGAACTTAAGAGTATTATCCCGGATAATGCCATAAAGGGATATTCATCCGCCTGGCTGGCAGCGAAGGTGGTCGAGGCGGATAAGGCAGCCTGTGAAAAGATAATACCTCTTTTGAAACCCGAATCAAAAAGAAAGTATGAAACTGTCATATCAAAGATAAAAAATGGTTCTGTACTTACCGGACAGTGCAAATTTGCATGGATAGATGACCTGCTTTCAGGCGTAGTAAACAAGGTTCAAAAAAAGGCTGAGTTTACAAAGCTTGACAAGGCGATAACGCACAAAATCTGGGGAAAACCGTTGGTTATCCTTATTGTAATAGGAGGACTCCTTGCTTCCTTTATCCCGGCTCTTCCTTTTATGGGAATCGGAATGGGAATTTCGGCTTTGATAGCGCCTTTACAGGAAGCACTTCTCGGTGCGCGAGCACACCCCATAGTAACCGGAATCATCTGCAACGTTGTAATTCAGTCCGTAGCCTATATAGTTCAGATGCTGGGATTTGTATTTGGTGTAACTTTTGTATTCGGTCTTTTAGAGGAAGTCGGACTCATGGCCAGAGTCTCCTATGTATTTGACAATACTATGGCGAGATTTGGACTTCAGGGAAAATCGGTTATGCCCTGTCTTGTAAGCTTTGGATGCACAATGGGCGGTGCAGCGGGTGCAAGAGTAATCGACAACTGGGGCCAGAAGGTGCTCACAATAGCCATCGCCTGGGCTGTACCCTGCGGAGCAGCCTGGTCTATTATTCCGATGCTTGCATCAAACTTCTTCGGAGCCGGAGCGGTTATCATAATAGTCGCTATACTTCTTATAATGATCCTTCATATGTTTGTTACTGCGAATATTTTTGGAAGGATTCTTGTAAAAAAAGAAGACAGATACGGAATGATAATGGAACTTCCTCCTTATCACAAACCTAAGGTAGGAGCCCTCCTTCGTTACGTCCTCGGAAGAACAAAAGACACATTCCTCAGAGTAATAAAGGTTATTATTCCAATCTGCCTTATATTCTGGCTTTTGTCATATACTGCAACAGGTCTTCCGGAAAACACCATCCTTTACAAGATCGGAAGCTTTATAGAGCCTGTAACTAAAGTGTTTGGATTAAACTGGAAGCTCTTTACCGCATTTATCGCTTCCTCGGTAGGAAAGGAAGGCGCCGTCGGAGTACTTTCCGCACTTTATGCAAATACCGGAACCATTTACGGAGCAGTTGTGGGAACAAATGCCGCAAACGATATTCAGACCCTTCTTGCGGTTATTCCGAAGCCCGAAGCGCTGGCGTTTATGTTTGCCGTAACATTTAACGTTCCCTGTATTGTAGCTCTTGCGGCTACTTACCAGGAGACCCACTCCGCAAAATGGACCGCGATAATATCTGTTTACTACACGATATTCGCCTTGATCCTTGCATTTATCGCATACCATATCGGCCTTCTTATCTGGCCGGTATAATTACTTCTCTTCGATAAGAGCTCTTACAAATTCATAAACTCTTCTTGAGGAGGAGATATAAAGCTTTTCCTCGGTGGTATGAATATCTTTCATATCGGGGCCGATGGAAACGCAGTCAAGATCCTTTATCTTGTTTCCGAGGAGTCCGCATTCGAGACCTGCATGTATTGCCTTGAGTGCGGGCTTTTTGCCGTACATCTTTTCAAAGAGACCCATCATCTTTTCTCTTAAAGGAGAGTCTGCTCTGTAAGCCCAACCGGGATAGTTTCCGCTCGTTACGGTATCCCCGCCGAAGGTTTTTGCAAGAAGGACGGTCTTTTCGGTAAGCTCATTCTTGGCGCTCTCTACGCTGCTTCTGATAGAAAAGGTTGTGTGAACAACCTGTGCGCCGTCTTTTTCGGTAAGCTCGATGATGCCAAGGTTAAGAGAAGTCTCAACAAGTCCCTCGATATCTCCGCTCATAGTCTGAACTCCGTTAGGGCAGGTAAAGATAAACTTTAAAGCGCCCTGCGCATCAAAAAACTTTGCTTTGTCAGAAGGAGATACCTTCTTAACTCTTACGTAAAGTCCGGGATCTTTTGATGCAAATTCCTTTTTTAGATCTGCTTCAAAAGATGAAACATACTTTTCAAAAGCCTCACAGTTTTTTACCGCTACAGTCAGGTTAGTAACTCTGGGGATCGCATTATCCGCAAGGCCGCCCTTTAAAGAAGAGAGATATACTTTATCATTACCGGACTCTTCGTAGGATACAAGTAGTCTTCCGGTAAGCTTATTTGAGTTAGCTCTGCCTTTAATGATCTCTTCACCGGAATGACCTCCGAGGAGTCCTCCGATCTCTACTTCGTAAAAGCCCAGTCCTTCAGCAGAAACTTCCTTTACCGGGAAGAATGCATTAAGTCTTAGTCCTCCGGCACAGCTTGTAAGGAAGATTCCCTCATCTTCGGAGTCAAGGTTTAAGAGTCTGTTTCCTTTAAGCATAGAAAGGTCGATGCCTGCAGCACCTTCCATACCGGTTTCTTCATTGGTAGTAAATATAACCTCAAGACGAGGGTGCTTTAACGTTTCGTCATCTAAAAGAGCAAGTCCCGATGCAACGGCGATCCCGTCATCGCCTCCTAAGGAGGTGCCTTCGGCATAGATATAATCTTCCTTTTCGTTTATGGCCACCTTGAGGGGGTCTTTTTTCATATCGATATTAAGCTCCGGCTTATGTACCGCAACCATATCCATATGTCCCTGAATGATAAGAGGGGGCTCGTTTTCGTATCCAGGGGTTGCCTCTTTGATAATGATCACGTTTTTTAGATCGTCCTGATAAGTCTCTAAGCCGCGATCTTTGCCAAACTTTGCAAGATAATCGCTGATGGCATCCACATTATAGGAGCCGTGAGGGATCTTTGTAAGTTCCTCGAAATAGTAGAAAAGTTTTGATGGTTCAAGATTAGATAAAACGCCCATATTTAAGTCCTTTCAACTGTGTCTCAAAAATTCGTTAAAAAATTATCAAATAAATGACACAGAAAATAAATTTAGTAGTATAATGGTTAATCATACACCAACATTAGGAACAATTCAAACGAGGTTACAGATGATTTTTACCAATAATGCTCTTGGCGTCATCCTTATAGTGGTTGCAGCGCTTATCCTTCTTTGCCTTTTATTTGTTGTTATATTTGCCGTAGGCCTTGCGAGGATGGTTGCCTATCCCCATATCATCTCAATCCCTGACGAGATAAAGTACGAAAAAGAAAAGGGGATGTGGAAGGATTTCGATAAGCTTTCAAAAGAGGAGTTTAAGATCGCGTCCTACGACGGATATGAGCTTAACGCAATCTATGTACCTGCGGATAAAGAGAGCGATAAATACGTTATCATATCCCACGGTTACAGCGGCTGCAGATTGGGGAGCGTCAAGTATCTCCATCTTTTCAGGCGCCTTGGTTTTAATGCCGTAATGTACGATGACAGAGGACACGGGGACAATGCAAAAACCTATTGCACTATGGGCTACAGGGAGAGCAGGGACCTTATAAGCGTAATAGATTACGTATACGGAAGATTCGGAGATGATATACTCCTCGGGCTTCACGGGGAGTCTATGGGATCGGGACTTACAAATACCGCTCTCAAGTACTCACCAAAGGTTAGATTTATCGTAAGCGACTGTGGATATGCAGATCTCCCGGAGCTTTTAAAGTATCTTGTAAGTCACAATCTTCATCTGCCCGGATTTTTGGAAAAGGCTGCGGGCATCGCCTCAAAGCTTATTTATAAATACAATTTTAAAGAAGTTAAGCCCATCGAGCAGATAAAAAACAACGAAATCCCCATCTGCTTTTTCCATGGAGAGGATGACGACTTTATCCCCTGCGAGCATGCAAAGAAGATGTATGAGGCGAATAAGGGATATAAGGAGCTTTATATAGTACCCGGTGCCGGACACGCTATGTGCGTTATTACTGATGAGGAAGCTTATTTTTCCAATGTTAAAGGCTTTTTAAGTCGGATCGGGGTTATTTAGATTTATCCGGGAGTAGGATGCGAAACCGTATATAAGTTATTCTTTGTACTAAGGAAGAGAGACTATGTTTGCTGATGAAAATGTTATCAGAGTAAAACACGAAATCCTCGAAGAGGTTGCAAAGCTTGCCTTCGCAGGTGAGCTTGAAGAGAAAAAGAAAGAACTTCCCTACAAGCTGCACAAGGGACCTAAGCCCCAGTACAGATGCTGCATCTATAGGGAAAGAGAGATTACAAGAGAGAGAATTGAACTCGCCATCGGAAGGACTCTGTCCGGAAACAGCGAGAAAAATATAATCCAGGTTATAAGATCGGCCTGTGAGGACTGTCCGATCTCCAGCTATACCGTTACGGAAAACTGCCAGAACTGTATGGGTAAGGCCTGCGTCAACGCCTGCAGATTCGGCGCCGTTGAGCCGGGAAGAGATCGCTCCCATATCGATGCACAGAAATGCAAGGAATGCGGAAGATGTGCTGAGGCCTGCCCTTACAACGCTATTGCGCACCTTGTAAGACCCTGCAAGAATTCATGTCCCGTCGGTGCGATCAGTTATGATGAGGACGGTATCTCCGTTATAGACGAAAGTAAGTGCATCAGATGCGGAAAGTGTATCCACAGCTGCCCCTTCGGCGCTATCGGATCAAAGACCTTTATAGTACCGGTTATTGAAGCGCTAAAGTCGGATAAGAAAGTTTACGCTATCGTAGCACCTGCTTCGGAAGGAATGTTTGGACCCGACAGAGGCTTTGCAAGCTGGGAAAAGGCGATGAAGGAAATTGGCTTTGACGGCTTTTTTGAGGTTGGGATCGGAGCTGATATGACGGCCTATGCAGAGGCGAAGGAGTGGTTAGAGGCCGTAAAAGAGGAAAAGAATAAGGTAACCAGCTGCTGCCCTGCTTTTGTTAATTTTATAAAGAGACATTTCACGGATCTCGAGGGGCTGATTTCCAATACGGTAAGCCCTATGTGCGCTACATCAAGGATGATAAAAAGAGATCATCCCGGTGCAGTGGTGGTATTTATCGGACCTTGCATCGCCAAAAAGTCAGAGATAGTTGACGAAAATATCGAGGGTAATGCCGATTACGTTCTCACATACAGTGAGATCCGTGCTATAATGCGAGCTAAGGGAGTAAGGCTTGAGCCATGTGACAATCCTTATAACCAGCAGGCTTCCGTTTACGGAAAGAGATTCGGAAATGCGGGAGGCGTTACTGCAGCAGTACTTGAGAGCATGAAAGAGATGGGATGCGAAGAGACTCCCTCGGTATACAAGGCCGACGGAATCTTAGAATGCAAGAAAGCCCTTCTTTTAATGAGAGCCGGAAAGCTGCCCGAAAGCTTTATCGAGGGAATGGTGTGCGAGGGCGGATGCGTAGGAGGCCCCAGCGCGTACAGCAAGGAGGTTTCCGCAAAGAGATACAGAGACGATATGCTCTCGAAGGCAGACGACAGGAAAATCATTGACAACATTGGGAATTACTCTGCCTCAGATATTCATATGGAAAAAGTATGATACAGCTTTGCTGTATATATAAAAGAAAACAGAAAGAAGGATGGAAAGATGAAAAGAAGCTTTTTTGGCAGAGTTCTTTCGGCAGCGATGGCACTGACCCTTGCGGGAAGTATACTTACCGGCTGCGGAGCTTCCAAGGATGAGACATTGGTAAAGGTCGGAGCTATGAGCGGACCTACCGCTATGAGTATGGTAAAGATCATGGAGGATTCCTCAAACGGACAGTCATTGTGCAATTATGAGTTTGGCGAGCTGGCTACGGATGCATCTGCGTTTGTTGCGCCGATTGCAAAGGGAGAGCTTGATATAGCCTGCATCCCCTCAAACCTTGCCTCAGTTATTTACAACAAGACAGAGGGAGGAGTTGTGGTACTTGCCACATGTAATCTTGGTGTGCTTAATGTAGTAGCCAAAGATGACAGTATCGCATCCGTTACGGATCTTGCGGGTAAAAAGATATATATGACCGGGGAGGGCGCTGTTCCCGAGTTTACCGTAAGATATATCCTTTCCAAGAACGGACTGGATTTTGACAAGGATATTGAGGTAATCTGGTGCGCTGATACAACCGAGGCTCTTTCATATATCAAGGCAGATGAAGCCGCAGTAGCTGTTCTTCCTCAGCCCTTTGTTACCGCCGCCTGTGCTCAGGTAGAGGGACTTAAGCCTGTGATAGATCTTAATGACGCATGGAGCGAGGCTTCCGAAGGCGGAAATATTGTTACCGGAGTAGTTTTGGCAAGAAAAGAATTCGTAGAAAGCCATCCAAAGGTTATAGAGAATTTCCTTAAGGAGTATGAGCTTTCAGTTGCCTTCGCAAATGAAAATACAGAGGAGGCAGCGGCTCTTATCGAAAAGTACGGCATCGTTGCAAAGGCTGCCATAGCGCAGAAAGCGCTTCCGGGATGCAACTTAACTTGCAAGACGGGGGATGAGCTTAAGACTTATCTTGAGGGATATTTAAGCGCTCTTTACGGATTAAATCCCGCAAGTGTGGGCGGACAGCTTCCTGCAGATGATTTCTATTTCAGCAAATAACAGATTATGAAGGACAAGAAAACATCCGAAAAAAAATCTATTCTTTATAAAGCTTTATCAATAGCCACCGCGCTGCTTCTCTGGCAGCTGGTGGCGCTTTTGGTGGATAGCGATATCCTGCTTGTAGGCCCATGGCAGGTTATAAATAGGCTTGTTTTCATCTGGCGTGAAGACGGCTTTTTAACTGCCGTGGGCTTTAGCTTACTCCATATATTCGGAGGTTTTTTACTTGGCATTGTATTAGGGCTTATCCTTGCCTGCCTTGCCGCAAGATATAAAGCCGTAAAGATTTTCTTATGGCCCTATATGACCTGCATAAAATCAGTGCCTGTTGCTTCTTTTGTTGTTATCTGTCTGGTATGGCTCTCGCCTGCGAGACTTTCTGTATTTATATCCTTTTTGATCGTTCTTCCCATCATGTACCAAAATACGCTTACTGCAATAGAGGGACTTGATAAGTCTCTTACGGATCTGGCAAAACTTGAAAAATTATCTTATCTGAGGGCACTTAAGGAAATCTTTCTTCCGAGTATCGCTCCTCAGATAAAGTCAAGCACCTCACTATGCGCGGGAATAGCATGGAAGGCGGGAATTGCCGCAGAGGTGATCGGAACGCCGCATTTTTCCATTGGCCGAAAGCTCTATCTTGCAAAGACCTATCTTGCGACGGATGAACTTCTTGCATGGACGGTTATAGTCGTACTTGTGAGCATACTTTTTGAGAAGCTTTTTGTATTTGTCATAGGGAAGATTTTGGGGGAGTCTGATTGAGATAAAGGCAAATGCATGGTATTATAAAAAAGCAGGTGGAAGTAAACATGTATGAGACAATAAAAGATTTAGTGCTGATAAATTTCATACCTATTTGTACACTTATTTTTTTACTCGTAACACTGAGACTGAATGATGCTTATGAGCGAGATGTATCAAGGCTGTTTTATCCGGTACTTTCAAGTGTCTTTTTGCTTCTTATAGTGGATAACCTGGACTATAGGCTGACTGCTTTAAAAAACGGCACGCTTTTCCATGTGATCGTTGTTTTTCTGGGTTATAATTTAAGAATCAGGATTCTTGTAAGGCTCATGGAAATAGCTATGAGAGATCGCAAGGTGTATAGGACTAATTTCATGGGAGACTGGAGGAAGATGATACTTCAGGTTCCCTCCATTGTTGCGCTCCTTATTACGATCACATCCTTCTTTACCCAATGGGTATTCTGGTACGACGAAGATGGCGCTTTTTGCCGGGGACCTCTTAGCTACACACCTCATATAGTCAGCATTATCTACGGCCTCATCATCATCATTTACTCCATCAGGATATGGGTAAAGAACAGGCGCGTATCGGAAGCCGTGATCCTTATTATCACCACTGTTTTTTCCGTCGGAGCGACTGCGATTGAAACTGTGTTCGGAGTCTGGGGAATACTTGTTTCCTTTATTTCGCTGGCTACCGTATTCTACTATCTGTGTATCCACACAGAATACTTTAAATACGATCTCTTAACCGGGGCCTTTAACCGTACGATTTTTAAGGCTGATCTTAAAAAGGCAAGGAGCAAGGGAAGATGCGCCGTTTTGTCCATCGACCTTAACGACCTTAAAAAGATAAACGACAATAAGGGCCATCTGGCCGGAGATGAGGCCTTAAAAAAGACCGCGGAGATCATTGTATCAAGCATAGATCCCGGATGCACCTTATACAGAACGGGCGGGGATGAGTTTACTGTTATAGCAAGGGGAGTCGAGGAGAAAAACGTTGAGGATATGATCGCTAAAATGCGTTTTGAAATGATCAGGACGGATTATACATTTGCCATCGGTTACTCTATGTGGGAGAGTGAAGAGAGCTTTAACGATGCCTACTCAAAGGCTGATAAAAAAATGTACGAAAACAAGGCCGCTATGAAAAAGTCGTCAAGATAAAACAAGATAAAATAAGATAAAAATAAAATAAGAACTTTAAACATATTAAAAGAATTGAAAAATAACGGGTATTTATTTCCCGTAAAATACAGACAAAGAGGAGATTTTATGGAAAACTACACTATCAACACCAAATGTGTACAGGCCGGATACAGACCCGGCAACGGAGAGCCCAGACAGATTCCTATAGTTCAGTCAACAACGTTTAAATATGACACCAGCGAAGATATGGGTAAGCTTTTTGACTTAGAGGCCAGCGGATATTTCTACACCAGGCTTCAAAACCCCACCAATGACTATGTTGCGGCAAAGATCGCTGCTCTTGAAGGCGGCACTGCTGCGATGCTTACTTCATCCGGGCAGGCGGCAAACTTTTTTGCCCTCTTTAATATTTGTGAATGCGGAAGCCACATCGTAGCTTCTTCATCAATCTACGGAGGAACCTTTAATCTTATCTCTGTTACTATGGCAAAGATGGGAATCGAAGTTACTTTCGTAAGCCCTACAGCTTCCGAAGAGGAGCTTAACGCGGCATTTAAGGACAATACAAGAGCCGTTTTCGGAGAGACTATCGCAAACCCCGCTCTTACTGTACTTGATATTGAGAAGTTTGCTAAGGCTGCACATGCACATGGCGTACCTCTTATTGTAGACAATACATTCCCCACTCCCGTAAACTGCAGACCTATCGAGTGGGGAGCTGATATCGTTACACATTCAACAACAAAGTATATGGACGGACACGGCGCCGCTGTAGGCGGAGCTATCGTAGATTCCGGAAAGTTTGACTGGATGGCACATGCCGACAAGTTCCCCGGACTTTGCACTCCCGACGAATCTTACCACGGGATCACATACGCGGAGAAGTTCGGAAAAGAAGGAGCCTTCATCACAAAGGCTACAGCACAGCTTATGAGAGACTTTGGATCCATCCAGTCTCCTCAGCATGCATTTATCTTAAATCTCGGACTTGAGTCACTTCACGTTCGTATGCCCAGACATGTTGAAAACGGACAGGCTGTTGCGGAGTTCCTTGAAAAGCATCCTAAAGTTGTAAAGGTCAACTATCCCGGACTTAAGTCAGATCCTTATTACGAGCTTGGACAGAAGTATCTTCCTAACGGCGGATGCGGCGTAGTAAGCTTTGAACTTAAGGGAGGAAGAGATGCGGCACAGAAATTCATGAAAGGGCTGAAGTTAGCGGCAATCGAGACACATGTTGCGGATGCAAGAACCTGTTGCCTCAATCCCGCAACCTCTACCCACAGACAGATGAGCGACGAACAGCTCGCCCAGGCAGGTATCCCCGCAGGTCTCGTAAGAATGTCATGCGGACTTGAGGATAAAAAGGATCTTATCGCAGATATAGAGAATGCGTTAAATCAGATTTAGTACTATAAACGATGTGAGGACAGTTATGATAGATTTTAACAAATTGGCAGATCCGGAGTTTTTCTCCGAAAACAAGCTCCCGGGACATTCAGACCATAAAACCGATTTTAACGAAAAGACCGGTGAGGTAATAAGCCTTGACGGCCTTTGGAAGTTTAAGTATTCAAAAAATCCCGACGAGGTATCGGGAGGCTTTTACGCCGAAGGGTATGACACAAGCGGCTGGGATGATATAAGGGTACCGGCTCATATTCAGATGGAAGGGTACGACAAGCCGCAGTATGTCAATCTTCAGTATCCCTTTGACGGCAGGGAGGAGTGTGAGCCCGGGGAAGTTCCTATGAGCTTTAACCCGGTAGGTAGCTATGTAAAATCTATCGAACTCTCAGAGATATCCAAAAAGGAAAGCTTTATCATATCCTTCGAAGGCGTGGAGAGCGCCTTCGCTCTTTGGGTAAACGGAGAGTATGTAGGATACAGCGAGGGATCATTCCTTCCCGCAGAGTTTGATGTTACCTCTTTTGTGAAAAAAGGGGTAAACAAGATAGCTGCCGCTGTATTTAAGTGGAGCGCATCAAGCTGGGCGGAAGACCAGGACTTTTTCCGGTTTTCAGGTATCTTCAGAAGCGTTAAATTATACAGATATAAAGCTCCTTACGTTATCGACTTAAAGACTGTCTGCACACTTAATTCTAATCTTAAAAAAGGCAAGGTGCAGATAAGCGCCTTAACAGGCGGTGATTTGAGCACTAAGCTTGAGATCGTAAAAATCGGAAGAAGCGATGAAGCTATGCCTTCGGAGAACTTCCCTGCGTACTGGAGAGCCGACGCTCTCGGAGAAGTTATCTACTCCGAGAAAGTAAAGCTTTCAAAGGGAGAGAATAAATTCGAAGTTCCGGTAGAGAATCCTCTTCTTTGGAGCGCGGAGGAGCCCAATCTTTACAAGGTAAGAGTAGGTGGCGCTGAGACTCTTTTCGGATTCAGAAAATTTGAGATTGTTGGAGGGATCATGTATCTTAACGGAAAGCGCATAATCTTTAAGGGCGTAAACCGTCACGAGTTCTCCGGAAAAGTCGGAAGAGTCCCCGATCCCCAGGAGCTCTGGCTCGATATCGTTACGATGAAAAGACACAATATCAATGCCATCAGAACCTGCCACTATCCCGACAACTCGCCTATATACGAGCTTTGTGACAGACTTGGACTTTATATGATCGATGAGACGGACCTTGAGACCCACGGTATCTGGACTCCTATTATGTGGGGCGGAAAGGATATCGAAAAGGCTATCCCCGGCAATAATCCCAAGTGGAAGGAGATGGTTCTTGACAGAGCCCGCAGAATGTACGAGAGGGATAAAAACCACCCGGCTATTCTGCTTTGGTCCTGCGGAAACGAATCCTTCGGCGGAACGAATATTAAGGCTATGGCAGACCTTTTCAGAAAGCTTGATAAGACAAGGTTTGTTCATTACGAGGGAGTATTTAACGACAGAAGAGTATCAGGCATCAGCGATGTTGAAAGCCAGATGTACACTCCTGTTGAGAGGATCAAAGAGTTCCTGAAAAAGGACAGCTCCAAGCCCTTTATTATGTGCGAGTATATGCACGCTATGGGAAATTCCTGCGGTGCGATGCATAAATACACCGAGTACGCAGAAGAAGAGCCTCATTTCCAGGGCGGCTTTATCTGGGATTATATTGACCAGTCATTAAATGCCACCGACCGCTACGGAGTAAAGTTCCAAAAGTACGGCGGCGATTTCGATGACAGACCTTCCGACTATCAGTTTAGCGGAAACGGTATTGTTTACGGCGGCAGCAGGCTTCCTTCGCCCAAGATGCAGGAAGTTAAGTACAACTACAGAAATATTAAGGCTTCCTTTGAGTTTACTCAAAAGGGCGGAAAGATCCTTGCAGATCTTATCGTAAAGAACGGATTTCTTTTTACCGACCTTTCGGACTATGAATGCGTTCTTGAGGTCAGAAAAGACGGCGTAAGAGTAGATGATCTTATACTTGATGTAAACGTCCGTCCCGGAGAGGAAAAGCGTTTTGATAAGGTTTATACGCTTCCGGAGGACGAGGGAGAATATGTATTAACAGCATCCTTCTTTACGAGAAACTGCTACGCATGGGCCGAGAGAGGACACGAAGTCTCCTTCGGACAGGGAGTGTTTGGAGCCTGCGAATGCAAGTATCTTGAAGGAAAGACAAGCGAAGTTATAGGGGGCAAGAAGGCTGTTATCGTAAGGCCGGATACCCTGCAGATAGTTCACGGCGAGTACAATCTTGGCGTTAAGGGCGAGAACTTTACCGCAATCTTTAACTACGGCGATGCGGGTCTTCAGTCCTACACCTATGGTGGAAAGGAGCTTTTCAAAGCTCCGCCTAAGCCTAATTTCTGGAGAGCGCCTATCGATAACGACAACGGAAACAGGATGCCCTTCAGATACTCCCAGTGGAAGGTTGCCAGCCTTTACCAGGTTCGTTCCGATAAGGTTAAGGGACCCAATCCCTTTGTCAAAGAGTTTAAGGACAGGGTTGAGGTTACCTACGAGCTTTGTATGGCGACTGTGCCCGTAAGCTACTCTACATTAAAATATACCGTTTACGGAAACGGTGTTATAAAGACAAATCTCTCCTATAAGCCTGTTAAGGAACTTGGGGATATGCCTGAGTTTGGCGTAATATTCAAGATGGATGCGGATTATGACAGGCTTACCTGGTACGGAAACGGGCCTGCCGAAACCTACAGCGACAGACAGATGGGAGCTAAGCTTTCTTTGTTTGACGGCCTTGTAAAGGACCAGATGGCGGCCTATATGGTACCACAGGAATGCGGAAACCATACAGAAGTCAGATACGCAAAGGTTACTGATGAAAGAGGAAGAGGACTGATGTTTGCTTTTTCCGGAGAGCCTATGAGCTTTTCCGCCCTTCCCTACTCGCCGCATGAAATGGAAAATGCGACTCATCCCAATGAACTTCCGCCCGTGCACTATACATATGTCAGAGCCGCAAAGGCTCAGATGGGTGTCGGAGGAGATGACAGCTGGGGAGCAAAGGTTCATCCCGAGTACCTCATAGATGTAAAAAAGAAATTAGAATTTGAGTTTTGTTTTAAGGGAATCTGATAAGCCTGAAATGTTCTGAAAATGCACTGAAATCCGGAGGTGTATATGAAAGTCTCTGAAAGGTTTTTTGTACTTTTAAAAAAACGGAATCTCATGGCGGCGCTTATTTGTCTTGCCGGCGTGGGAACTAATTTCCTGCTCAGCTTTATAGTATCGCTCTTTGATCTGCCACTTTATCTTGATACGATGGGTACAATCATCGTATCGGCTATGGGCGGACCGTTGCCTGGTGTGCTTGTTGGATTTGTAACAAATATTATCAAAATTATTTACAGCCCCACATCTGTTTACTATGGGGTTATAAATGTTCTTATTGCCGTTGCGGCCGCGTTTTTCTATAAGCGCGGCCTTATGAAGAAAGTAATTGGCGTGGTAGGTCTTGTGTTTGTCCTTACTTTCATCGGCGGCGGCGTGGGCTGTCTTATCCCATGGTTTATCGAGGGGATTCCTTTCGACGGCGAATCCCTAAGCGGTATCTTTTTCTCGACGGGTATTTTCAACGAATTCTTTTCACACTTTTTGTCGAGTCTTATCTTAGATCTGCCCGATAAGGCTATCACGGTTGTCTTATCATATTTCCTTTTACGCATTATCCCTAAAAAACTTAATAAATATGCCGGCTTTGAGATGTGGATGCAGGCTCCTGTTTCGGAAGAGGAAAAGAAAATACAAAGGAAAAGCCACGTAAGGGTTATGTCTCTTCAGGCAAAGTTTCTTATTGTAGTAGGCGTTTCACTCGTTCTTGTGGCGGTAGTCGGGATGGCTATAAGTATCGTTGTCTACAGAAAGACCATCATCAGGGAGCATACCAGGATTGCCGAGGGAACAGCGGAGATTGCGGCCGGCGTTATAGACGGAGATAAGGTCTCGGAGTTTCTTGAGACTAAAGGAACTACTACCGAGTATAAAGAGACAAATCTGATCCTTTCAAAGATACTTTCCAGTTCCACGGATATTGAATATCTTTATGTTTATCAGATCCTCGAGGACGGATGCCATGTGGTCTTTGATATCGATACCGAGAGCCTTGAGGCAGAGGATATAGGTGAGGTTATTGAGTTTGACGAAGGCTTTATGGATGTTGTCCCCGATCTTTTGAAGGGCAAAGAAATAGATCCTATAATCACGGATGACCAGTATGGATATTTGCTAACCGCCTATAAGCCTGTCTTTGACTCAAACGGACGCTGCGTCTGCTACGTAGGTGCAGATGTTGATATGGGACAGTTGGCGGGCATGGAGAAAAGTTTCCTTATGGAAATGATTTCGGTTTTCATGGGATTCTTTATCGTGCTTTGTGTATTTATCACGTGGCTTTCGGAATACACGCTTATTATGCCCATTAAGACTATAACAAGACTTTTGGATGTTTTCTCGGATAGCGAGCCTACTCAGGACAATCTTGACGGGGATGTAAGGAAATTCAGAGCCGCGGATATCCGCACGGGAGATGAGGTCGAAAAGCTTTACGGATCCGTGGAGAGGATGCTTCTTAACCAGACAGAGCAGTTTAGAAGTATAAGACGTCTTTCGGAGTCCACAGCGCAGATGCAGGACGGACTTATCATCACAATGGCGGATATGGTCGAAAACCGCGATTCTGATACGGGCGCGCATGTTCAAAAGACTGCCGCCTACGTGAAGATTTTGGTTGAGGGTCTAAAAGACAAGGGATACTACGCCGAAAAGATCACACCCAAATTTATCTCGGATATAGTAAGAAGCGCACCTCTTCACGACGTAGGAAAGATCAATATTCCTGATGAAGTACTTAACAAGCCCGGAAAGCTTACGGATGAAGAGTATGCAATCATGAAGACCCATACAACGGCCGGAAAGATTATCCTTGAAAAGGCCATGAACACGGTTAAGGGCGGAAACTACTTAAAGGAAGCAAGGAATATGGCTGCCTACCATCATGAGAGATGGGACGGAAAAGGCTATCCCGAGGGGCTTCACGGAGAGATCATCCCCTTGTCCGCCCGTATAATGGCGGTTGCGGATGTTCTTGATGCGCTTACCAGCCCGAGAGTTTACAAGCCTGCTTTTACGCTTGAGAAGGCGCTTACGATCATTGAAGAAGGAAGGGGAACCCAGTTTGATCCCAAAGTTGTTGAAGTACTTATGGATTCTCTTCCCGAAGTACAGGTTATCCTCAGAAAGTATTCAAGGGAGATTTAGGGAGGCGATTGTATGTTAGGTAAAAAAAACAAAGTAAAATTTGTGACAGCCGCTCTTGCCCTTGCTCTCGGAGTATTGAGCACAGGCTTTTTTAAAGTCCTTGCCGGCGAAATCTCCGGCTTGCAGGCACAGCAGGATGAAAATGCGAAGGAGCTTATTGGCGGAGGATATGCTGCGACAAGGCAGATAGATAACGTCGGATATACCACGCAGGTGTATGATGCCTCCAACGGACTTCCCACATCCGACGCCAATTATATTTTAGGCTCAAGCAGCGGATATATCTGGATAGGCGGATATAGTGGGATTATCAGATATGACGGTACGAATTTTGAACGCCTTGATACAAGCAGCGGTCTTACCAGCGGAAGAGGCCTTTTTGAGGACAGCGAGGGAAGGGTCTGGGTTGCTACCAATGACAACGGTGTTGTTGTTATTTCGAAATACAAAATTACACATATAACTTATAAAGAAGGCCTGCCTTCCTCCTCCATCAGAGTGTTTTCCGAGGATGAAGAGGGAAATGTATATATCGGAACGACATCAGGGCTTTGCTACGCGGATACCGATCTGAATATACATATTATTGACTGCGAAGATTTAAACGCCGAGAGGATCTTAAGGCTTGATAAGGGAAAAGACGGATATATATACGGTCAATCCGGAGACGGGCTTATCTTTAGAATTAAGGACAGGAAAGTAACGGATATATATACGGGGGATGACATTGGGACCGACAAGATTACAACTATACTTGCCGATCCTAAAAATGCTGGAAAGGTTTATCTGGGCACTGAGTCCGGAACGGTTTATTACGGACTTTTTGGTTCTAAAGCTTCAAAACTTAAAAGAGTGGAAACGGGAATGGGAAGTATCCACTGGTTATCCTATGACTGCGGCAGAGTCTGGGCTTCATCGACAACTCAGCTTGGATATATCGATCCGCTTCTGCACTTTAATACTATTGACGATATACCCTTTGACAGCGCTATCGAGATGACGACTTCCGACTACCAGGGAAATATCTGGGTAGCTTCCTCTACACTGGGAGTAATGAAGATCGTCAGAAATAATTTCGTGGATCTTTCCGGTAAAGCGGGCCTTGAGGAGGTCGTTACAAATACAACCTGCCTTGCTAATGATCTGTTGTACGTCGGAACGGACAGCGGACTTAGGATAATCAACAAGAAAAATGAAACCGTTGAAAATGAACTGACAGAGTACCTGGATGGAGTACGTATAAGATGCATCAAAGAAGATAAGGACGGTAATGTCTGGATCTGTGCCTTTAATAAGGATATGGGACTTGTCTGCTATTCAGCGGACGGAACCATAAAGGCGCTTAAAAAAGAAGACGGTATGCCGGGAAATGAAATCCGCTGCATTTCTTTTTGCGATGACGGAAGGATACTTGCGGGAACAAACAGCGGACTTGCGGTTATCAAAGGCGGAAAGGTGGTTTCGAAATACGGAACCGAGGAGAAAATCAAAAACTCTGTATTTTTAACTGTCTGCGCCGGAGATGACGGAGCCTTTTACGCCGGAAGCGACGGAGACGGAATATACGTTATAAAGGATGATGGCATTACGAGGATATCGCGAGATGAAGGTCTTACGAGTGATGTTATCATGCGTATCAAGAAGGATGAAAAAAGAGGAGTATACTGGATCGTTACATCAAACTCCATCGAGTATATGAAGGATGGAGAGATTCACGCTGTAACTACCTTCCCTTATAACAATAACTACGATATCTATTGTGATCACAACGACAATATGTGGATCGTTTCCTCCTACGGAATCTATATGGTTTCCGCGGATGAGATGATACAGGACAATATCACAGACTATAAGCTTTACACTATGGCTAACGGTCTTACAAGTACGCCTACCTCCAACTCCTACAGTGAATTTTCCGGGGACGGATATCTTTATATATCCGGAAGGACCGGTGTCTGTAAGGTAAATATAGACCATTTCATGGATGAAAACGTTTTTGTTAAGACGGCGGTGGGAACTGTTTACTGCGGAGACGAGAGGATAGACATGAGTAAGGACGGCTCATATATAATCCCGGCTTCCGACGGGCGTATAAGGATCTCCGCATCGGTCATGGATTACACTCTTGCCAATCCGATGGTTAATGTCTTTATTGAAGGAAATGAAGGAGACGGAATATATGCCACAAGAAATAAGCTTACCGCGCTTGAGTATACAGGCCTTTCCTACGGCAATTACAATTTACATATAAAAGTCCTGGACAATATGGGAAACCAGATCTGCGATGATGTTTACAAGATCGTAAAGCAGCCCAAATTTACAGAGCTTTTGCTCTTTAGGATCCTTGTATTTGTAGCAGGAGCATTTCTTGTTGGATTTATCGTCTGGAGAGTTTTAAAGAGCACTGTCATCCAAAGCCAGTACGAGGTTATCAGGCAGGCAAAGGAGGACGCGGAAAGGGCCAATACCGCAAAGTCAAGATTCCTTGCAAATATGTCCCACGAGATACGTACCCCTATCAATACGATCATGGGTATGAACGAACTGGCTCTAAGAGAGGACTCCACCGGGGTACCCAAAGGTTATTTCATGTCTATGATGAATTATGCCTTTGATATAAGAAACGCTTCGGAGACACTTCTCGGACTTATAAACGATCTCCTTGATATGTCAAAGATCGAGTCCGGAAAGATGCATGTTGTGGAGCAGGAATACGATACCGCAGATATGCTGCGCTCGATCGTTTCGATGATAAGAGTAAGGAGCAATGAAAAAGAGCTTTTGTTTGACGTAACGGTTGACGAGATCCTGCCTTCCCGTCTTTACGGAGATTCCGGAAAGATCAAGCAGATCGTCCTCAATCTTCTCACCAACGCTGTTAAATATACACAAAAGGGAGGCTTTGCCCTTAATGTGTATATGGAAGAAAGGCATGACGATGAATGTCAGCTTAAGTTTTGCGTAAAGGACACCGGAATCGGAGTAAGGCCTGAGGATATGGACAAGCTTTTCTCAGCTTACGAGAGACTGGATGAAGAGAAAAACAGCGGTATTCAGGGAACGGGACTGGGACTTGATATCTCGAGAAAATTTGCCCAGCTTATGGGTGGAACTCTTATTTGCGAGAGTGAGTACGGAAAAGGCTCGGAGTTTATTCTTACCGTAAAGCAAAAGATCGCGGATAAGACGCCTCTCGGAGCGTTTATAGAGCATGACGAGTCAAAGACCCAGGGACCTTATATACCTCAGTTTATAGCTCCCGATGCGGATGTTCTTGTGGTTGATGATAACCAGATGAACTTAAACGTATTTAAGGGACTTTTAAAGGCTACCAAGATACTTGTCTCCACGGCGTCAAGCGGAGAAGAATGCCTTGAGGCTGTAAAACAGACCAATTTCGACATTGTTTTCCTTGACCATATGATGCCGGGAATGGACGGAATAGAAACAATCCAGAGGCTGAGGGTAGATTTTCCGGATCTGCCGGTATATGCTCTTACGGCAAATACGGCTGTTGGTGAGGAATTCTACGTTTCAAAGGGATTTGACGGTTATCTGACAAAGCCTATAGACGGAAGGCTTCTCGAAAAGACTATCCTGAAGCATCTGCCCGAAGAGATCGTTCAAAGACCGGAGAGTACGGAAAATGCACAGGTCATCGAGGAAATTCCCGAGGAAATGTCCTGGATCTATGATACGGAAGGACTTAATGCAGAGGAAGGTATTACGAATTCCGGCGGAGTTTCAAGCTTTATGTTTGCCCTCGATCTTTTCTTAGACACCATCGACGAAAATGCGAAGATATTAAACGATGCGTATGAAAACGGCGACATAAGGCTTTATACGATCAAGGTTCACTCCTTAAAGAGCTCCGCAAGGATCATCGGCGCCCTTGAGCTTTCAGAAGCTTGTGCCCGGCTTGAGAATGCCGGTAATAAAGAAGATACAGCATTTATAGATGAAAATACCGATAAGATGATGGCCATGTACCTTGGATTCAGGGAAAAACTCTCAGGTCTTAAAAAGGAAGAGGCTTCGGATGAAGGAAAGCCGCCCATACCCGAGGCTGAGCTTAAGGATGCCTACGATGCCTTAAAGGATGTGGCCGCCCAGATGGATTACGATTCCGTTGAGATGATCTTAGAGCAGGTCGGGGAGTACAAGCTTCCGGATGAAGACGCAAAGCTTATGAAAGAGATCGAGAAAAAACTGAAGGCCTTTGACTGGGAAGGAATGGAAGAACTTGTTTCCGATAAATAAGGAGATTGAAAAATGTTTCAACTTTTCAAGGATCATCAATTAAATATCATGCTGCTTCTTTGCGGCGCCTGTGCGGTTATGATTCTCCTTTTGATCAATACCAGGTTTTTGGCGCGAAAAAGAAAAATGGTTCTTATCCTTATGGAATCGATAGCATTTTTACTGCTCTGGTTTGACAGACAGGCGTACCTTTATTCCGGAAATACGAGCTTTACGGGATATATAATGGTCAGAGTCAGTAATTTCGCTGTGTTCTTTCTGACCTCTATGGTAGTATTCGGATTCAATCTTTACGTGGAGGATATTATAACCAGCGGTGATAAAGAAGCTGTTATCCCTACGAGGCTTAAGATAACCAAGTATGTTTCCATCGTCGGAATGCTTCTTGCCGTAATTTCCGCTTTTACGGGACTGTATTATTACTTTGATGAAACCAATGTTTATCACAGAGGCAACGGATTCTTGGTGGCTTATATAGTGCCTATTGCCTGTCCGATCATACAGTACACCGTTATAAGGGGCATAAAGGATAAGGTCAGCAAGCTTATTTATATTTCCCTGGTACTTTATCTTTTTGTACCGATAGCCTGCGGTATATTACAGATCTTTACCTACGGAATCTCCATCGTTAATATGTCAATGGTTATTGTGTCAATCTCTCTTTACATATTTGCCTATCTGGATATCAACGATACTGTGGAGCAGGCACACAAAGTCGAAAAGGCTCGGTTTAACGAAGAACGAAAGAATATGAAAAAGATCTTCGACCAGACGGCTACCGCCTTTGTTACGGCTATTGAGAAAAAGGATGCTTTTTCCAAGGGACACTCTTTAAAGGTTGCGGAGTATGCAAAAAGGATCGCAGAGCTTAGCGGACGGGATGAGAGAGAATGCGATATGGCTTACTATGCCGCGCTTTTGCATGATGTCGGTATGATAGGAATTCCGGACAGTGTGATCGACAGAAATGAAGCGCCGGACGAGGCTGCAAGAGAAATCTACAAAAAGAAGCCTTTGATCTCAAAGGAAATCCTTTCGAATATCTCGGAGTTTCCTTTCCTCGCCAAGGGGGCGTATTACAGCCATGAAAGATTCGACGGAAGCGGATATCCCGAGGGACTTAAAGGAAAATCGATCCCTGAGATCGCCAGGATCATCGCCGTAGCTGATGCTTATGTTACGCAGACAAGCGCCAAAAGATACAGAGAGCCGCACCCGGATTTTGTGGTAAGAGAAAACTTTGTAAAGGGCGCAGGAACCATATATGATCCTGAATTTGCCGAGTGCATGCTTAAGATTATCGATACGGAGGTAAGCGCCGAAGAGGTTGAGATAGAAAGCTCTTTAGAGTGCGGCGAGTACAGAAAGAGCTATACCGCGGGTATCGTTGTAGAAGAGCAGTATCTTAACATAGACTTTGACTGTTCTCCCGAGAAATACACGGATAAAAAGTACAATGCTCCGTCAATAATACTTTTTGACTCCTTTGACAAACGTATTCATACGGAAGAGGTTATGATAGAGGAGTACAGATATCTCGAATACGGAGAGCTCTGGTTTAACGGGAACAGCGTAAGTACCGGAGCCAAAAAGATAAAAGAAGATTATATCAAGGATGCGGACGAGGTCTGCGAGGGACACTATCGTATAAGGGCCGGAAGATACGAGGATCACGTTAAATTGGAGATGATCAGTCCCTTCGGTAAAAAGGTTGTAACCGTTGCGCTCCCCGGAGGTTCCAAAGCACTTTATATCTCTCTTACGGGTGAGAACTGTTCACTCAGCGATATAAATATAGAATATACAAAGGACAGAGTGCTTGAGGGGGATATAGAGAGGATCGAGGAAGAGGTAAGCTACATCGACCGTCTCGAGTCGGATATTAAGAATGTACAGATAGACAGAACGAGATCGGCATACACCGAAGGCATACAGATAAAGGATAAGCTGAGGATACTTTTCCATACGATGAGTCTTCCGGGCGCCGATCTTGTCTGGCACTGCCCGTATATAGTTCTTTATACTTCCGAGGACGGAAAACCGGAAGGCAAGGGCTATGTTGAATATGCCTTTATAAAGCTGAACGGAGAAAATGACGATAAGGTAACGGGCGCGGTAAACAGATTTACCATGAAACGAGGGGATGAGTTTCCGGGATGGGATGCCTGGAAGGAGAAAAACTCCGTGGGGCTTGAGTGCGAGATATTCCTTGAAAAGAAGGGAAAGCGGATAAGCCTTACCACAAAGAACCTGGGAATATTCATAGAGAACATAACGGAGCCTGCGGATGAGTCAAAGCCCGTATACGTAGCCCTTACGGGAGACCAGTGCGCGCTTACGGATATCAGAATAAGAAACTGAAAAAAGAAGTTTACATTTGGAGTAACCTGTGTTAAACTAACAAACGTATGTGTAAAAGCCTTCACTCAGATGTCGGACACTCCGACCGCTTCTTGGTGGACGGCGTTAACCCGGAAACTTTCCGGAGATTTTTATAGGAGGAATCGTAATGATTACCAAAGAGAAAAAGACAGCTATTATGAACGAGTATGCAAGAACTCCCGGCGATACCGGATCACCTGAAGTACAGGTAGCAGTTCTTACAGCAAGAATCCAGGAGCTCACCGAGCACCTCAAGGAGAACCCCAAGGATCATCATTCACGTCGCGGAATGCTTAAGATGATCGGTCAGAGACGTGGTCTCCTCAATTACCTTCAGGGTAAGGACATTGAGAGATATCGTGCTCTTATCGAGAAACTTGGTCTTCGTAAATAAGTTTGTCGGTACAATCAGCGGAGTCGCCCGAGAGGGTGCTCCGCTATTGTTGCATTATTTCAGGTTACTTTGAAGCAGAAAGCTCTTCCGAGACCGCTGAAAAGATCGGGAATCCTCCCGGCATTTTCAGTAGTTTCGGTAGCATCTGCTTCAAGAATATAAACAGCGCTTCGGCGCAGTCGCAAAGCGACAGAAAGGAGCAGTATGGCATACAAGACATACGAATTGGAACTTGCAGGCAGAACCCTCAAGGTTGATATCGACCGTGTGGGCAAGCAGGCAAACGGCTG
>ODAI013694939.1_pt1 | contig 41727 bp, 32 predicted proteins | sample 1539321 | NCBI WGS metagenome assembly ODAI01 (sample SAMN02144231, study PRJEB22623) | gut metagenome | biome: sheep rumen | host: Ovis aries | place: New Zealand
TCACATAGAGAAAAATCAGAAAAGAATAATATAGGTTTCCCTTGAGTTCCAAAGAGAGTTGCTAATGAATCAGAAATGTTGGAGAACAAATGATCATAATACCATTATTAACATAACAATAAGGAATAATCCTCATCACATGGTTGGTGTCCCTTGTTTATGAGCATGAAGTTTTGTGAATATTTCAGATTTTTCACCTGTTACAGTATTCTCACGAATAGTTTTCCCCGCTTTTAATTTATGTAATAGTTTAATATATAGAGGATATAAGAGGAAGGATAAACAGAAACTTGCTAATGAATAAAATAATATTTGACTAAGTTTTCATAAGGTTCAAGTAAGTTCAATCATAATGTATAATAAAAATATAAACAACATTATTCCCTTGAAACAAGAGTGTAATTTTATATAGATAAAATGCAAGTGTGAAGAAAAATAGTAGGTTTTATCTGTGGTTTTAAGAAATACTATTTGTTAAATTTTACTCTTGCATTAGATTATAAAAAGTCTAATCTAAATACAGATTTAATCTTATTCAGGAATAAATGTCTTATTCTACAACTACAACCACTACAACCACAACCGATTAATTCGGCAGGGTTTTCGTGGTATGTAATCATTTGAAAACTCTTGCCTGTCAAGGGCTTTTTATTTACTGAAAAGATGTTTTATATTATTTAGTTTATCTTATGGACGATTTTTTGTACAGGAAGAGACATTCTCTTTCACATGTTCTTGCACAAGCAGTGCAAAGAGAACAACAATGGGATGTAGAGGTCGCTATTGGACCTGCTATAGATAATGGATTTTATTATGATTTCCTTTTTAGTTCAGAGAAACAAATAAAAGAGGAAGATCTTAAAAAGATTCAAAATCAAATGGAAAAAATCGTTAAAGAGAATCAAGATTTTGTATTATTCTCTTTATCAGATGAAGCATCAAAAAAATTAGTTGTTGAGCTAATGAAACAAAAGTATAAGGAAGAAATGAGAGCTGAATTTGCTGAAGCTTGAGAAGAAATTACATTCTATGCTAATACTATTGTTGAATGAGCAAAAGATGCATTACTTAGAGGTATTGATCCTGATTATATTAAATATTATGAAGAAGTAACAAAATATCTTCAAGGACTATTCCCTGATAAATTTAATGGAAAGTTTGTTACTTTCTTGGATATGTGTGAAGGACCTCATGTATCAAATACAAAAGAGTTAGATACAAAAGCATTCAAACTTGATAAATTAGCTTGAGCATACTGGAGAGGAAATTCAAATAACGTTATGATGGTTAGAGTATATGGACTTGCTTTCGATACAAAAGAAGAGCTCCAGAACTATCAACATATGATGGAAGAAGCTAAGAAAAGAGACCATAGAATTTTATGACAAAAGTTGAAAATCTTTACAATTTCTCCTTTAGTTTGATCAGGATTGCCATTACTTCAACCAAATGGAATGATTATCAGAAAAGAAATAGAAGATTATCTATGGGAACTTCATAAAGATAAAGGATATTTAAGGGTTTGGACTCCTCATTTGGCAAAGGAAGAATTATATAAAACATCAGGACATGCAGATAAGTTTTGAGATGAATTATTTAGAGTAAAATGAAAAGAGGAAAGTTTCTTTATGAAACCAATGAACTGTCCTCATCATATGCAAATATTTGCTGATAATCAATTTAGTTATCGTGATATGCCTATAAGATATTTTGAACCAGCAACAGTTTATAGAGATGAAAAAACTGGACAATTATCTTGATTAACTCGTGTAAGATCAATTACACAAGATGATGGACACTTATTCTGTCGTGTTTCACAAATTACTGAAGAAGTAGGAACAATTGTACAAATTATTAAAGAATTCTACACAACATTAGGTATGATAGATGATTACTGGGTAAGACTTTCTATCAGATGACCTGAAGGAAAATATCTTTGAGATGATAGTGTTTGGGAAAAAGCAGAATGAGCTTTAAGAGCTGCTTCAGAAAAATATGATTTACCATATAAAATTGGTGTAGGAGAAGCTGCATTCTATGGACCAAAATTAGACTTCATGTTTAAAGATGCTATTGGAAGAGAATGGCAATTAGCTACAATTCAATGTGACTTCAATTTGCCAGTTAGATTTGACCTTTCTTTCACAAATGAACAATGAGAAAAAGAAAGACCAGTAGTTATCCATAGAGCAATCTCTTGATCATTAGAAAGATTTATGGGAGTAATGATTGAACAATTTGGTTGAGCATTCCCATTATGGTTAGCTCCAGTTCAATTCCAGATAGTTCCTGTTGCTGATAAATTCAACGATTATGCATTTGAATTAGCAGCTAAATTAAGAAAAGATGATTTTAGAGTTAAAGTTGATGACTCTACAGATGGTTTCTCAAAAAAGATTCGTAATGCTGAATTAATGAAAATCCCTTACATATTAATTGTTTGAGAGAAAGAAGTTGAGTGAAAAACTGTATCAGTAAGAGAATTCAGAAGTAAAAAACAATACACATTAGGAGTAGATGAATTAATGCAACAAGTAACTGTTGAAAGAAAAGAAAGAAGAATTTAAAAAAATAGCATAGAAATGAGGAGATTTTAATGAAAATTCTCCTCATTTTTTTGAACTTCTTAAAATTTTGAGTATAATTATTAATGAATTTTATTCCTTATTTACTAGTAATGGGAATCTTAAACAAAAATAAAGTAAAAAAAATGGCATTTAAATACAGTATTATCCTTTTTTCATTAGTGTGATTATTAATAGCACCAAGTAATAAAGTTGAAGCTGCTAAATTAGATCCAATTGATTGGCTTAACTATGTGGTAGAAATTTCAGGAGCATATATGGATCAATATTTTTCTATGGTTCATTACAATGTTCAATGAAATGATTTTTGAGGAGGAATTTTATGGTTACCAGTTGAACAAATAACATGAGATGCAGTTGAAATATCAATTCCTACTGAAAATTGAACAGATTCTAGATTTTGTTCTTCAAAAGTTAGAGGATTTTATTGGAATTCTCAAAGATGAGATAATAGATTATGGCCATTGGATGATGTTACTCATAGTTGGTTAGTAAAAGCAAATCCTGATACAGAAAAATATGCTTGATTAACAATATCTTGATGATGGTATACGACATGTAGTGAAGATAAAAGTACTGTGGAATTGAATACATATCTTGAAAATAATTCAATTAATGTTTCGTTATCTGATTTGGCAAAGATAGTTGAAGTACTACAAAAATATGATAAGGAACAGTGGCCTAATTATATTGATGAAGCCTTAAGTTGATATCGTTTGTCAGATTGAACTGCAAGAGAAAAAATTAAAAGTGCTATTCTTTCTTGAGCATCATTTGAAATAGATCCATATTGAATATATTGAAGAATTACACACAATTATTGATGGCAAAAAATTGATCTTATAGCATGAGCAAGTTATGATATGGTACAAAATAGAATCAATACATGACATTTAACTTGTAGTCTTCAAAGATTGAGTAATAATTATCCTTTTGGTTACGTATATGATGATTATGGCCATATTGGTATGGTATGAGCAAGAATCTCATCTGATTATATTCAATGAGCTGAATCAAGAAGAGCGATAGCAATGGATTTTCATAGTTGATTAAATTATTTGTTAAACTCATGATGAAAAGATTGAAAATGAATCTGTATGAATCAAATATTCTGATTTGATGGAAAAGATATGAAACTAATTAAACAAGAAATGTCAGAGAGAGGATGAGCATATGATATCCCAGGACGAAGTGATAATGATACATGGAATACTATTGGGAAATCGTTATCAAACTTCTTAAATGCTTGAAATGGAACAGCAAGAACAACGGTATTTAGTCTCTGAATTAAGGGTATTGTATGATTAACTGATGAAGTAAAAGATTCACAAAAAGAATATTTTGAAAATAACCAATTACAATCAACTCTAATGTTGAGAACAGAAACATCTATATCAAATATTGTAAACTCTGTAAGTAGAAATGCAGAAAGAATTTGTAGATGAAAATGGAGTACTAGTGCGTTTAACATAGTTGGTAATACTGAGGATGTTATTTGTTTGTCATGAGATGCCGCAACACATTGAATTAGCTGGACTCCAAAACAAATGTCTTGAAAAACAATTGTAGTAAAGAATGCAGACTTAGCAATTGATATGCGTAATCCAGCAATGTATCAATGAAATGATGATGTTATAAATCTATTTATAGATAAGTGAAATATGTTGTTGATAACTTCAGGAGTTGATGTAGGAAATCTTGTCTCTTTCGATGATTATTGATATCTAGCACAAGATAATGAAATTAAAGCAATGTTCTTAAAAGGTAACTTTGTTGTTAACTGATTGATTCTTTGAGGATTGGATTGAAAGTGAATAATTAAAAATAGATTATATATGCACGGAAAGGTAATATCATATAATACTATAACCATTCCTACAGCAAGTAGAAAGAAAACTGTTGCATCAATTATGTCTGATAGAAATTGGACACCTGATGATGTTCCAGAATGAATATCTTTAACAAAGCTTTTTGCATGGTCTTGTGATGCTGTAAGTTGAATTGGTACAGATGGAACATCATGTAAATGAAGCTCTGCAGTATGAAAAGAATCACAGCTTGTAGATAAGTCATTCTGATTAATTGATATGGATATATGAAGTGATTTAGTATCGTATTAGTTTATAAATAATAAAAAAGTCTCAGTTCATAAAAGAATTGAGACTTTTTATATATCAAAGATAAATTATTCAGAAACATTATGGTAAACTTGATCAACATCTTCATCTTCATTAAGAGTTTCGATGATACGTTCAAAAACTTCTTTATCTTCTCAACTTAAACTAATAGTATTTTCTGCAAAAAAGTGAATATCAGCTTCAGTAATATGATATCAAAGTTCAGCAATTGATTTTCTAACATTAATGAAATCTGTCTTAGAAGTATAAACTTCGGCAGTTCCTTCTTCTATGTTTAAATCTTCAATAGGAAGCTCCATAACATCCATTTCTAAGCTGTCAGCATCAAATGGAGTAATCTTTTCAACTTGTCTTCATTTGTCCTCAATCATTTCTGATTTTCAATCAATAACGATAAGTCATTGTTCTTTAAATTGCCAAGAGACTGCACCAATTTCTGCCATTGATCCTCAAGCTTTTCAAAGAGCAGTTCTAATAGATTGAGAAGTTCTATTTGTATTTGAAGTAACAGCTTTAATTAAAATGGCAGATCAATTTGGACCATATCCTTCATAAAAAACTTCTTTCATTTCTTCTCCTTCTAATTGACCAGATCCTTTTAGGATAGCTCTTTCAATAACATCTTTAGGAAGTCCATTATAACGAGCTTTTTCAAGAACCATTTCCAATGCAGGGTTCATTTTTGGATCTGCACCATTTTTTGCAGCTAATTGGATTTTCTTTCAGATAATACTATAAACTCTAGATTTATTAGCATCTCAAGCTGCTTTTTTTGCAGCAATACTATGTCGTCTTCACATGATTAACGGATAATAATAAAAATTAACTAGAACGATATATAAGGATTTTGTTTAAGTTTTCAAATTGAGGTTGATTTTTTAAACTAATTTAAGACATTTTTCATATAATGAAATAGCGTTAAATCAGGTTTGTTCATAATAATATTCGGAAAAAATGCTTGTTTGATTTTCAAATTCTGGCGTGATAAATTCAGTAGCTTTTCATAATTTTCCGAGCTGATCTTTTACGGTCTTATCGATATTGAAATCAATAATAACAGCAATTTTTTTTGCTTCTTTATAATATTCTTTAAATTCTTCAGTAAAAAGGAAATTCCAATTATTTACAATTGCTAATGAGATTTTTGCAGGGTTGCTCGAAAGTAATTGAGAAAGTTTTACTAATTCTTCAAAGTGATTTCAGAATCAAATAATAAACAAGTCTGGATTCTTAGGAGATAGGAGGGATAGAATTTCACTTTCATCAATTAACTTCTTATCAATAAATTGAATTCCTTCTTCTTCCTCACTTGGTGATGCATAGATATTGTCAGCTATTTCTTGTGAAGATAAAGGATAGATAGCGTTATGATTATTCTTTAATTGCTTTAGAAAACTTTCTAAATCCCAAGGAAAATAGTAGTTGAATTGCTGAGTATAGTCGGCTGATAGGTAATTTAGTTCTGGATGAAATTTTTTTCAGAAGCTTCAAATAGAGGAGTTAGAACTAATAATAGAAATAGACTTAAAATCAGAGACATATGTTAAGATATCATTTATTCATAACTTATCTAAAATAATAAGATAATTTCAATTTGGATCAAGTTTTGAAAAAAAATCTCTAAGATGTGATTTTATTAAAAGAATGTTTCATCCTTCTGAAAATCATTTGTTGTCAGTTATAATATTATCGTAATGAATATTTTCTTCGTCTAATATCTCTAAAAAATGAGAACTTAAAGCAAGTTTTGAAAGATTGATAGATTCCATCTATTAATTAATTATGAATTAAATTTTAACTCCTTTTTTCTTTAATCGCCATGCAGATTGTCTTGTTAAGAGCTCGGCATCCTTCTTATCTTTTAAAAGAGCTTTAGTTGCTTCTTCGAGAAAGATTGTGTTTTGACTTCATTTAATTAGGACAATCCATTCATCTTTTGATTCTTTCAAGAAGTTATCAACTCGTTTTCAAACTTCATGATAACTATGACAAAGTGTTAAGTTTTCTTTTGAAAAACCAATCTTTTGAATTTCGTCTGCAAGATAGTTATGCATGCTATTTCATAAAAGCACAACATGGTCCGCAGATCATTGAACATATCAAGCAAGAAGACGATGTTCTTTTTCTGTTAAATCTCATAATTCTCTCATATCTCAAAGTACTAATAATATTTTCTTTTTATTTCAAGAGGCCTTTTGAATAGAAAGGGTAGTATCAATAAGTTTTCTTACACTAAGAGGAGAAGCATTATATGTTGAATCAATTAAGATACTATCATGCTTTCATTTGAAGATTGAACATCTTCAAGGTTGAAGTTTATAGATAAGAGGCTCTTTCAATAATTTTTTTAAATCTAATTCTTTACCAGTAAATCTTTGTGAAAGGATCTCGGCAATGCAAAGAGCAACACAAATATATCAATAATTTGGTTTCCCTAATAGATTAGTTTTTAAGTGATTTTTTTCTTTCTTTATATAAATATCGAATTCACTAAGAACAAAATGTTTGTTTTCATTGGATACAGTAACCTTTTCATTATCAAAATGAATATCAGCCTTAGAATCGTATCACAAAGTTTGATAGGTAAATTCATCAATTCATAATGTTCAAACAATTTGTTGAGCATAAATGTCATCAGCATTAAGAAATGCTATTTCTCTAGTATTTTTAACCATTTTAACTTCTTCACGGGCAATTTCTGTAGGATTTCAGAATTGTTCAGAATGAACAGCATCAATTGCAGTAAAGACTCAAATGTGTGGCTTATTAATGCTAACTAAAAACTCCATTTCTTTTGGTCTATCTATTCAATATTCAAGGACAATACAGTCATATCATTTTTTTCAGAAAAGAGCCATCCATAAAGCCTTACATCAAATTCATACTAAGTAACTAGGTGTAGGATTCCAATTTTCAACCATAAGAATGGAAAGAGACATTCCTAATTCTCAATTAAAATTCTTAGGTGATGTATATATTTTTTTATTCGGGAATGCTTTTTCTAATGTTTGATGAATAATCATACGACAAGATGTTTTTCAAACACTTCAATTAACTCAAATGCTAAAAGCTTGATGTCTTTTTAAGTATTTTTTCGCACACCATCATAAAAAGCGATAGTATTGGAATAGAAATTTATTTTTGATTGATATTAGTTTCTTTTTCATAGAAAGGTTTTAAGAATAATTAAATTTATGAATGTAATGAAGTCAGTATAAAAATTTTAGAATCATATGCAAATAAAATATACGTATTGATTATGAAAAACGTCCAATAGATAACTTGAAAATATTTGTCAAAAAAGTATAAAAACCAACGATAGATTTTTTATTTATTCACATTTTTTTAATGAAAGCAAAAAAAATATTCATGTGAATTGTATTTGCTGTGCTTGTTATTATAGGGATTGAGTGAATGCAATCATTTTGGTGAGAACACAGTTATTATCAAGGTATGTTAACGTCATGGTCTAATCGATGACTTATTGCTAGTTCACTAGCTTGTTGAGTAATACCTCTTTTATATATGAGAAGAAAAAAACTATCATTACTAAGTTTAGTTGTAAGTACTTGAGGAGCATTATCTTTATTTATGATATTGCATGAATGGATTCAGTGAAATTTATTAACATTATTTTCTGCAATTCCATTAGTATTTAATACATTAGTATTGTATATACTTGCAATTGCATTTATTTTCGCAACATTTTCTTTATGAGAATTTATATGAAGAAAACTAAAATTATTCCAAACAATTAGATGGCAAGAAACATTCCTTACTTTTTGAATTGGTTTAACTTGTTTCTTAGTAATTGTTCAAATATTAGAATGAATTTGAATTTTTTATGGCTATTTAAATCGAGTATTATTACTCTGATTAATATGTTTGTGATGGTTTGAAAGAAAATATTTGGTTGAATATAAAGATTCATTATTATCAGTAATAGAAAATGCAAAGGATTTAAAAACAAGTTCAAATTTATGGTGGATCTTTAGTATATTGATAGTAGTTTCATTTTGATATTATTTCTTTAATTTCTCTCATTCTTATATTCCATATTCTACTGCTTGGGATGCTAATCATGAATATATGTATTTACCTAAAGTTGTTTCAGAAAATAACTGAATACTATGGTGAAATGTTTGACCAGCATCAAGTATGCTAGGATTATGGCATTCATATATTGCATTCTTTTTCTCTGTATGAACTCCTATATCTTATGTTTTAAATATTGCAAAAGATACTGTTGCTGTAAATCTTAATGCTTTGAGTTGAGTATTTGTTCTTCTTTTTGGGCTCTGAGCACTAAGTGAAGCATTAGTATTGTTCAAAAAGAGAGAGGATGATGAAGAAACTCCAGTACCATTTATGATTGGATGGACTCTTATTTTGATGTGGTTGACAAGTTGAATGGGAGCTTTCTTGTTGTTTGTTGATAATAAAACAGATATGTGAGTATTAGCTTTATCATTACTTGCAATCCTTTCATGATTCGTTTTCTTGAATTATTTTAATAAAAGATGAACTCATATTGAATGAGCGCAAAGTACAAAGTATTTAGTAATTTCAGCTATATTGTTCTCTTTTGCTATTATTGCAAAAGTAACAGCATTTATTGATGCAGTTATCTTTGCTTTAATAATGGTATGATTCTGTCTTAATACAACAACATTAATATGAATGTGAATTATGATCCTATGATTAATGTGAGTAATTCAGCCTCTATTTACATTTGCTTTTATTACAAAAGAATTATGACTATTAATTTTAGCAGTATGAGCTGTTATAACTATTATATGATTAATTCGTGGTCTAATAAATAGAACAGATGCTTTCTCTAAGAGACTAAAACAAATGGTTATTTGGTGAATAACTCTTGTAATATCATTATTTATTTTCAAATGACCATGGACAGCTATTGGACAGTTATCAAGATGATCATTTAATTTTTCAACATTTGTTAAGTCAACATTACTTGCTAAAGCGCCTCAATTTGATGAAAAAAAATTACTTTTAGCTCAATCAACATGAGATATTGAAAGTATAGAAGAACAAGCTTCTATTGATGAAAAAGTTTTTGAAGAAGAAACAAATGATATATCATTTCAACAATGTTTATTAGAAAAATATGATAAAGAAGATTTAGCTTCAACAATGCAAAAAGCTCCAGGAAATTCTTTAAGTGAAGATGTATGAAGGTATGTTTGATTCTGATGGAGAGAATTCAAAAAGACAAGAATAGGATGAGGAGTATTAAAACTATTATTCCGAAAGAATGATGCGTGTTATTGATGGGATAGTGATTGAAGAATATTGTGTAAAAATGCAGAACTTATTGAAAAAGAAGATGTTAATGGTTTAAAAAAATTGGCTGAAGAGTCTCTTGATAAAGATTGACAGGCATATCAACTTATCGCCGATCTTGTTGAATGAAAAACATCATGAGACGACTTAAGAGACTATTATACATCTATTGAAACCTATTATAAAGAACATAGTATAAAGACAACAGATTCAAGTGTTTATATCCCATATAGATATATAGTTCCACTTAATGTTGTATTTAACTGGTCATTACAAAATCATAGTAGTTATTATACAGATATTGGTTTAATTTGGTTGGCTGTATTTGCTATTATGTTGTTAGGATTAATTTATGCTATTTGTACATATGATAAAAAAAGAAAACAATTATTAATAATCTGATTCTCAACAATAATTGGTTGGGTAATTTGGTGGGCAATTGCATGAGGAATTGTATGGTACGGATTAGGATTAATTATCTGGTCAAGTTTCGTAGTCGCAGTATTCTTTCAAGAATGGAAAATCGAAAAAGATTGAAATTTGCGTATATGGGTATGAGGTGTTTTGGCACTATTTGCTCTATGAATGCTAATGCAATGGGTATTAAATGCCTCAAGAATAGCATCACAATCAAGTTCATGACCATTCGGACGGTATAAATCAAATGTTGGTGAAAGACAAGAAATTACAAAGGATTTAGAGTTCAAAAATTCAAAGGTTTATAATTTTAACTCAGAAGATGTATTCTGACTTCAATTCTGACAATATCAACCTTTCTTGAATGCTGTAAAATGAAGAAATGATAAGGATTGAATACTTATCGCATGAACTTATATTCAATATTTCTTAGATAACCGAAATAATATTATTTCAGATGGAATGCTAACACATTTATGGCAACAAGTATCTGATTTTAATAGTTGTAGAGGATATCAAAGATTAAAGAATGAAAATGTAAAATATCTTATTATTGATCCAAATATTTGAACTGTTGGTAGAGCAGGAGAGTGAAATGAATCTTTGTTTTATAGATTCTTTGCAAGACTTTCAGAGGATGAACAAGAAATACAAACACATGGAGCAATAACAATGCTTGTAAAAATGGCACAAGAATGATATTTAGATTTAGTATATACTAATAATATTGGTGCAAAATATGCATTTGAACTTTCAGATGCTGAATTAATCTCTCATTTTGGAGCTAAATCAAAGGATGACTTAATTCTTCTAAGAGCTAAAATGGCAGTAATTAAATTCTTCTATTCAGAAAATGAAATTCTAGAAAAGATATTTATGCTTTTCCAAGAAAGAATTCTAAATGGTCAATGAGTATCTGATATTGCAAGTATGATAGGAAAAGATGTTGATGTACAAAAACTTCTTCCAGTTATTAAAGCGCTTATTGAAAAGTGAGATACTTCTTGAGTTAAAAATCTTACACAAGATGAAAAATACGTAGTTTCTCAATATGCAGGTATCTATAGATTAATGAGAACTCCTGCACAAAAAGAACAGGCTCAAAATGTACTTACACAATTGTTCCAAAATTCAGTATTTGGTTCATCACAGGTAATAAGTCTAGAATTAAAATAATAATTATCTTTTATAAAAAGCATAAATGAAGATTCTTGTAGGGCTCTCATGAGGTGTTGATTCTGCAATAGCTGCATATCTTCTTAAACAGAAATGATATGAGGTTGTTGCAGGATTTATGAAAAACTACGTTTCAGAGACATGAAATTGTACAACATATGATGATTCAAAAGAAGCCATCAAAGTCGCTGAATTTTTATGAATAGAAATTCAGGCTTTTGATTTTCAGAAAGAATACCAAGAAAGAATAATAGACTATATTTATAGAGGATATGAAAAGTGAATTACTCCAAATCCTGATGTTTTGTGTAATTCTTTGATTAAATTTGATGTCTTCTTAGAGAAGGCTTTAGAAAAATGATTTGATAAAATAGCAACATGACATTATGCTCAATTAGAAGAAAATGATTGAGTATATCACCTTATTCGTTGAGTAGATCATAATAAAGACCAAACTTATTTTTTGGCTTGATTAAATCAAAATCAGCTAAAACATTCAGTGTTTCCTATATGACATCTTACAAAACCTGAAGTAAGGGACTTGGCTAAAAAAATAGGTTTACCAAATGCAGAAAGAAGGGACTCTCAATGATTGTGCTTTATATGAAATGTTCCTATTAAGAATTTCCTTATGAATAAGTTTCCAATAAAAAAATGAGAAATAAGAACATTGGAAAATAAAGTCGTTGGAGAACATGATGGAGCTTATTATTTTACTATATGACAAAAACATTGATTGGGGTTAAATTTTAAGGCTTATGTTTATCGTATAGATATAGAAAATAATATAGTTTATGTTTGTGATAAAGATGCTGATGAACTTTTTTCACAAGATATTATAGTAAAAGATTGGTCTTGGATTGCAGAAGAATATAAAGAAGGGGATGCTTTAACTTGAAAAATTCGTTATCGTCAAAACCCTCCAGTAGAATGTTCAATAACACAAAAACAGGAGAATCAACTTAATATCCACTTTAAAGATCCGCAGCGAGCAGTAGCTCCAGGACAAGTATTTGTACTATATGATTGAGAAATATGTTTATGAGCTTGAATTATTTCTTAAGAAATAGTTCTCCTAATACCTCTATCAAGTCTTATTAATATTTCATATGGAATAGTATTGGCCTTCTCAGCGATAGAAACAATACTATTTTCTTTTTTATTATCATTGCCAATAAGTTCAATTTTATCTCAAATTTTCATATTTTCATTTGCAATACAACAACTCAAATTCATACAAATAGTTCCTATTTGATTTACTGGGGCTCATTGATAGTAATAAACTAATTTTCAGGCAAGATTTCTAAGCCATCATTCATAGTATCAAAAAGGTACGGTAGCACTCCGACATTCTTCTTTTGCAGTCCATTTATGATTATAACTAACTCAGTCTTCAGGAGAAAGCTTTTGTAGGGAAATAATACTAGAGGTTAAAGTTAAGGCAGGTTCTAGTCATCTTAACATCTCTTTCTCTTCTTGAAAAGGTGAATATCAGTAAAGTAAAAGTCATGGTCTCCATGCATTAAAAAATTCATCATCAATAGAACATAATCATGCAGAAGCTCCAATATGTCTTCGTCTTGGTTTAAATCAAAAACTTTCTATCTTCGCATACATTGTTTTAAATGTATCTATTTGTTTATCAATGTGATTATTTGAAACATCTGCATCATAAAGATGAGACATAACTCAGTCTAAGGAAATTTTTGGATTATTCTTTAATAATGTTAAGAATCTTTCTAAATCTTTTTCCTGAATTCATTCTCTATTCATTCAGGTATTTAAAAATAATTGAATTTTTATTCTCTTGTTAAGGCTTATAAGATAATTAAGGGTACTTAAATTATAAACAGCTACACTTGTCCTATTGTAATCAAAGTAACGATAATTTTCAGCTAATGTCTCTCACATGATGAGTATATTAAAATCAGAGTTGTTGTGAATGATTTGATATTCTGGGAAAGAATCAACAACAAGATAAGGAAATTTTTCCCCCTCAAGTATTTCTAATAATTGATAAATTCAATGCCCATATGCATTTGATTTTAGTACAGGGAATATCCCTGATGATGGTTTTAATGATTTTATAAGTTTAATATTATTAATAATATTTTCTTTTGATATATTAATAGTATTTAATGTCTCAACTTTTGGTTTGCGAAGATTTTTTAATCGTTGTAGCATGTGTTTTATAATATGTTAAATTGCTTGATATTCTCCTTCTTTTAAATCTCAAAGTACATAATTTCATATACGGATTCTTTGTAAATCAGTAACTTCATATCATAGAGACTTAAAGATTCTTCTGATATGTCTCTTTTTTCATTCATTTAGTGTTATGATAATCTTGTTATTATCTCATTTTTCAAGTGATTTAGTCCTGAGAAGTTCTCATGAGTCACGGATTCATAATAGAATTTTGTCTTTTAAATTCCAATTAAAATTTTTATTTAGACTAACAGTATATGTTTTTTCTACTTCTTTACTAGGATGCTCATATTCATGAACTAATTTAGAATTAGTTGTCAAAATCATAAGTCAACGGCTATTCTTGTCTAATCTTCAGATATAATAATATTTATTTACAAATTCTTTGGGTAAAAGTTCATAAAATGTTTTATTATGCGGATCAGATTTAGAACAAGTGTATCACATTGGTTTGTTAAATAAAAGAATCTCATCAAAGTGTTCATCTTCAAATGAAACACTTTCATTAATTTTAAATGAAGCTATAATTAACAAATCTTTTTCTTTTATTTCAGCTTTGTAGTTTTCTATTTTTATATTGTTTACGAAAACTGTTCACTGATTAATAGCATCAGTGATTTTCCTTCTAGAAATTCAGTGATATTTTTGAAGATAGTCCCTTAATAGCATGTTTATTTTTATTAAAAAAAGACATTATACAATGTCTCTTTTATAGTATCTTAGTAACAAGTTGCAAGAGAAATTATTCTGCTGCTTCTTCTACTACTTCACCAGTTGTTTCTTCTGTTTCAGGAGCTTCAACAGCTTCAACTTCTTCAGCACCAGAAAGAACATTTTCTTCAGTTGAAATAACTTCAACTTCTGGTTCTTCTTCGTCTACAACGATTTCAACTTCTGGAGTGTTTTCTTCTACAAGAACTTCTTCTTCAACAGGAGCGTTATTATTACATCCAGCTAAAAGAACTACTGAACTAAGAGCTAGTGCAGCTAACATAGGCTTTTTCATTCTATTCATTTGATAAAAATATAAAAATATGAACAGACTTTATATAGCAAATTATATCATAAATGCAAGAGTAATGTCGGGCAAAATCATAATTATGAATATGTATTACTTGACATTATCAAATAATTTCGTATATTATATTTGGATAAAAATAAAATTAAATATAAAAATGATAGAAGACAAAATTTTTTTAAAAAAACGGGTTTCATTGGATGAAATTCTATCTTTTCTTGAGCATATTGTAACAGAATGCAAGAAAGATGAGGATTTTGATAAGAAAGAATTAGCTACTTGGAATGCTAATATTTGCTCTTGTTTGCATAGATGTGGATGTGATTCTGTAATTGAGACTCCATTCGGTGTAAAAACAGATGGCTCATTGCTTATTCTCTGTATGATAGAAATACTAAAATATGGAAAAATAAGTATCATGGTCAACTATCCATCAGAGAAAAATATTTTTTCCTATAGAATGCCGTATAATACAGGTATTGTAGGCGTCCTTTTGGAAAATCTGTCTGTGGAAAAGAAATATTCGGTTATTGAAAGAATTTCACATTCTTTGAAAGAGTGGAATATGTAAAGTAGTATCTTAACTATTAATGAGCTTATTGGAAAACAAGTAAGCTCATTTTTTTGAGAAAAATATAGAATGATTTTCAATTGTATTTTTATCCTATTTTCCTATCCTTTAATGAAAGAATTTTTATCTGGTTTTTAGTTCATGAGAGGACTTGTAAAGTCGAAACCTTTTACAAAGAAATTAAAAAGATCAAGTGCTCCTAAAACAGGAATTTCTTTTTCGATTTCTAATAGAAGGTGAAGAGATCAGGAATCTCCTTTCATGATACTTATTAAAAAATGGGGAGTAATAATCCTTATAAGTATTTTATCTTTAATATTATCAATCTTTTTATTGAAATGAACTTGGTATAATCCAGTTTATATAATTGAGAATATAGAATATCCAGAGGAGACAAAAATAGAATACTGAAATACAGAACTTTTTGTCTTATCATCAAAGTTTTTGAGATGAAAATATTATAACACCTTAAGAGTTTGATGAGAATGAAGTCTTCTAGATTGGGTAAGAAAAGACTATCCATTTGTAAAAGATACTCATATAGATTTTTTAGGAAACCAAACAGTTCGCGTTGATTTTGATTATACTGAACCGGAATATGTCGTTAAACTTTGAGATAAAAAATATTGAATACGGAAAGATAATGTATCAACAGAATTAGATTATAGATGGAATTTGTGAAAAAGTGCATTCGTCATTGATACTCCTTGATATTTAAGTTGAGTTACTTCATTATCATGATTCTTTTATGATGTTGATTATAATTGGTATGAGGAAAACATTCCTCTAATTAAAGAAGCTTTTCCAGAAATGGATCGTTTTGTATACCTTGCGTGATCTCAAAATTTTATGGTTTTTGAAAATTGAAAGATGATTTATCTTTATAAGGAAGATATACCTCATCAATTACAAAAATATCAGTGGCTGAAGAATTATTATGATGCTTTTTATTCACTGGCGACAATAGATCTGTGAAGCCTTAATCAAGAAAAAGTTATAGTTTGATGGTTATAAAAGGTTTTAGAATGTAGTTTATTAAGATATGTTCAGAAAAGATTTTCCATTAATAATTAATAATCCAGATATTCTTTACTTAGATAATGCTGCAACTACGCAAAAGCCTGCAGTAGTTATAGATTGAGTATCTGAATTTTTGAAAAGTGAATATGCAAATGTTCATAGATGATTGTATAGTCTTTCTGAAAAATCTGAAACACATTATGAACATAGTAAAGAGTTAGTTTCTGAACTTTTAAATTGTGAAAGTAAGGAAGTTATCTATGCTGCTAATGCTACTGCATCAGTAAATCTTATAGCTCAGACATTAGTAAATTCTCATAAATTAAAAAAAGGTGATTCTGTATTGATATGAATACGAGATCATCATGCAAATATTCTACCTCGAATGTCACTGTCAAAATTGTTTTGATTTAATGTTAAGTTTTTTTGAATAAATGAAGACTATACAATAGATTATTCTGATTTTGCTAAGAAATATACAGACGATGTAAAAGTTGTTAGTTGTTGATATGTCTCTAATGTAACTTGAGCAATATATGATGTGAAAAAAATTAAATCATTATTACGTGATGATACATTTTATATAGTGGATGCATCACAGGCAGTTCCTAATTTATTGGTTGATTTTCAAGAGATTTGATGTGATGCTCTTGTATTTACAGCTCACAAAATAATGGCATTCACTTGAGTGTGAGGCTTAATATTAAAACGAGACCTGTTAAAACAACTTCAACCATTAAGTGTGTGATGATGAACAGTCAAAGATGTTTCAATTGATGAATTTAAATTAAAAAGCTGAACTTGAAAATTTGAGTCTTGAACTCCTGATATTATATGAGCTGTTTCATTAGAGTATGCACTTGAATATGTTAAATCCCTGTGAAAAGGTGATATGAAAAGCTGAATGAAAGTAATAGAAGAGCATGAAAAAAGTATGGCAGAATATTGAATTAAAAAGTTTGAAGAATTAAAAGATAATCTATTATTAGTTTGACCTAAAGTGAATAGACTCCCTATATTCTCATTCATTATTAATTGACATGAAAATTATAATCAGGTTGGAGAATATTTCGCAGAAAGATGAATCTGTATACGTTGCTGATGACATTGTGCTTATCCATTATATAAAAGCCTAGACATTTGATGAAGCTGTAGAATGAGTACCTATATTTATAATGATAAAGAAGATATAGATAAATTCTTTAATGTCCTGAGTGAATTAATATAAAATTCCTTGCAATTAAAAAATCAAATACTACATTAAACTTAATATTTTAAATTATATTGTAAAGAAATGACAATTGATATTACAAAGATAGCTGCTAAACGACAAAAAGAATGGAATGATAAAAAAGTGTATCAAACCAAAGAATGATGAAATAAACCTAAATTCTATATTCTTGATATGTTCCCTTATCCAAGTGGAGCAGGACTTCATGTAGGTCATCCAAAAGGATATATAGCATCAGATACAATTGCTAGAAAGAAATTATTAGAGTGATATAATGTTTTGCATCCAATGTGATTCGATACTTTTTGATTATGAACAGAGCAATATGCAATAGATCATAAAATGAAACCACAAGTAGTTGCAAAGCAAAATATTGATACATATATTAAACAGCTTGAAAATATTTGATTCACATATGATTGGGATAGAAGTTTTTCCACAGCAGACCCTGAATATTATAAGTGGACTCAGACTATATTTTTGAAATTCTATAATAGTTATTATGATGAAGAAGCTAAAAAGGCTAAACCTATTGATGATTTGATAAAGAAACTAAAAGAACAGTGAAAATCAGCAGAAGAGATAAAGGAAATCGTAGATAATGAGAGACTTGCATATATTGATTATAAACCAATTAATTGGTGTCCTCACTGTAAAACAGGTCTTGCAAATGAAGATCTTGATGATTGAAAGTGTGAGAGATGTTGAAGTCCTGTTGAACAAAAGCCAATGAAACAATGGGTATTAAGAATTACAAAATATGCAGAAAGATTGATTGATTGATTAAATGATTTGGATTGGGATGAATCTATGAAAGAACTTGAGAGAAATTGGATTTGAAAATCTTCATGAACTCAATTTAGAATGAATATAAAGGATTCATCAGACTATTTTGAAGTGTACACGACAAGAGTAGACACTGTCTTTTGAATGACTTTTGTTGTAATGGCTCCAGAACATCCTTTAGTTGATAAAATTACAACACAAGAACAACGTGAAGCTGTAAATAAATATAAGGAACAAGCTAAATACAAAACTCAGCTTGAGAGAACAGAATTGCAAAAAGAAAAAACATGACAGTTTACGGGGGCTTATGCAATAAATCCATTTAATTGAAAAGAAGTACCAATTTATATTGGTGATTATGTCCTTGCAAATTATGGAACTTGAGTTGTTATGGCAGTCCCTGCTCACGATGAAAGAGACTTTGACTTCGCAAAAAAGCATAATATCCCAATTATTCAAAGCATTGCTCCTGAAACAACTTGAGAGCATTATGATTTTGATGCATTTGCTGCTTTGCCTGAAATAGCAACAGAAAAGTGAGTGCTTGTAGATTCATGAGAATTCACTTGATTAAAGTCAGATGAAGCTATAAAAAAGATGCAACAATGGTTGAAAACACAAAATATGTGATCAGAAAAAATTAATTACAAAATTCAGGATTGGGTATTCTCTCGTCAAAGATATTGGGGAGAACCTTTCCCTGTAGTATTCTGTCCAGAACATTGAACTGTTCCTATGAAAGAAGAAGATTTACCTTTAACATTGCCAGATGTTGAGCATTATGAGCCAACAGGAACAGAAGAATGACCATTAGCAGAAGTTAATGAGTGGATTAATACAACTTGTCCTATATGCTGAAAGCCAGCTAAAAGAGAATCTAATACTATGCCTGGTTGGGCTGGTTCAAGCTGGTACTGGTTAAGGTATATGGATCCACATAACCATGATGAGATGCTTTCTAAGGAAAGAGATGAATACCGAAGAAATGTTGATGTATATATCTGATGAGCTGAGCACGTAACAAGGCATATGATATATGCAAGATTTTGGCAAAATTTCTTGTATGACTTAGGATTAGTTTGTGAAAAAGAACCATTTAAAAAATATCAGAAGGTTTGACTTATTATGGCTGAAGATGGTAGGAAAATGTCAAAAAGATGGTGAAATGTTGTAAATCCTGATGATATTATTGAAGAGTATTGAGCAGATGTTTTCAGAACATACGAAATGTTTATGGGTCCATTTGATCAGTATATTTCATGGAATACAAATGGAATAAAATGAGTAAAGAAGTTTATTGATAAGGTTGTTGCTTTACGAGATAAGGTAGACTTAAATCAACAAGAAGAAGATAAGAAAATTAATACACTTCTACATCAATCAATTAAAAAGTTAACTCAAGAAATAGATGATTTTAAATTTAATACATCAATTTCTCAGCTTATGATTTTAGTTAATGCATTAACTGAAAAAGATGTAATAGCAAAGCCAACTTTTGAAGCATTAACATTATTGATAGCTCCTTTTGCACCACATTTAGCTGAAGAGTTCTGGAGCCTTTTATGAAATGAATTCTCTATATTTACAACAGGTAAATGGCCAAAGTATGATGAGAAATTCTTAGTTGCATCTGAGGTGACTTTAGCAGTTCAATTTAATTGAAAAATGAGAGGTACCTTACAAGTAGCTGCTGATGCTAGTCAAGATGCTGTTATTAGCGTAATAAAATCTGATGCAAAATTATGAAATTATTATACTGGAGAACCTAAAAAGATTATTTATGTACCATGAAAGATTATTAATATAATACTTTAGTTAGGAAAAATTGACAATGTGAAAAGATGAAATGTTTACTTTAACAATTTCATGAGGAGGAGCAAAAGGAATGTATGCATGTTGAATTCTTAAAGCTATAGAAGAATTAGACATGAAAAAAAACATAAAAGCAGTATTCTGAGTTAGTGCTTGAGCATTAACTTGAGCTTATTGGTTGAGTTGATGGAAAGCAGAAGATATTTATAAAAAATATGTTGAGAGTTGATTGTTTACTATTAAAAACATTACACTTTTCCCTATGAAATGACTGTTAAAGGAATGAATAATGGAAAAAATAGTTAAGCCAGATATAAAAAGAACGTTTGAACAATTACAAAAGCCATTATATGTTTGAGCAACTGATTTATTAAAGTGAAAGTTTATATTATATAATAGTGGTGAATTATTAAGACCTGTAATTTGAAGTTTATCTGTTCCTTGAATATTTGCTCCAATTGAGTATGAAGGAGCGCTTTTAATTGATGGAGGAGTTACAAATAATTTTCCAATAGATGCAGCTAAAAAATATTATCCTAATACTAAGCAAATTGGAATTTTATTATCTAAGTTTAAAAAGAATCAAAAGATAGATAATTTAGTTGATACTTTACAGGTAACATATGATCTTTTATTGAAAGGACATTTGAGTCAATCATTTAATGATGCTGATGTCTTGTTCTATAGAGACCTAAAAACAGGTATGACGGAAAATGGTGAAAAGAAAATGGCTCATCTCTTTGAATTATGATACAAAGACTGATTAGAAACTTTTAACTCATAAATTTATTGAAATGAAATTTCCATTCTTTTTTAAAAAAGAAGATCGTTATGTAATTGTAATTTCTTGAGGAGGAATGAGATGATTTTATTGATGATGAGTTTTTAAGGCTATCGATGAATTGGGGTTAAGAAGTAAAGTAGATGCAATTTATTGAGTAAGTGCTTGATGACTATTGGCTAGTTACTGGGCTGCATGATATAAGGCAGATGAGATAATGGATTTGTTTCTTGAATGAGATTTTATGAATTTATCAAAGGATATAAATCTTATTCCAAAGGAATCAATTTTAACAAACAAAATGTTAAAAAAACAAATTACTAGAGATTTGCCAGAAACTTTTGAGGAATTAAAAATCCCGACATATATTGGTTGTACTAATACAAATGAGTGACAAAGTGTAATCCTTTCATCATGAGATTTATGCTCTGCATTGATGTGAACAATAGCAATACCATGAATATTCCCTGCCGTAGAGAGAGAATGACTTCTTTTAGTTGATTGATGAGTTTCAAATAACTTTCCTCTAGCAATAGCAAAGGAGAAGTATCCTAAACATAAAATAATTTGATTATCATTAAATAAATATCAAAAAAATCAGAAAATAAAGAATATTATTGATAGCTTACTAGTTGCTTTCGAAATAATGTTAAGAAAGGATATAGAACCACAAGGAGCATTAGCAGATGTATTCTTTCATAAGAATCTTGAGACGCCAGTTTTGGAGTTTAATAAAACAAAGTTAAGAAAATTATTCAAAATGGGTTATGAAGACTGAATGGAAAAATTAAAAGACCTTGTTTAATATTATTAAAATCATGCAATTATTTATCTGTTCTAATCTTAAAATTACTGGTAAAGAAGTAATGGTTGATAATGCTACAGAAATAGTAAATCAACTAAGAAAAGTATTAAGGGCAAAGCCTTGATATAAATTTTTTTTACAGGATTATGCATGAGAAAAAAGATATAATGTTGAGTTGCTTTCTTTCAGTAAAGATGGTTTTAGTGCAGTAATTCATTGAAAAGAACAGCATCAAGCTATTAATAACCAATTTTGAATGTTGATAGCAATACCAAATAAACAAGAAAAACTTGAATTAATTGTCCAGAAGCTAACTGAGATCTGAATATCTAATATCTATCTATGGAGTGCTGAAAGATCGCAAGTGAATGATATTAATGAAAATAAGTTAGTAAGATTAAATAGAATAATCAGAGAGGCGGTTGAACAGTCTTGGTGACGAGGATTACCTAAACTTGAAGTAATTAAAGATTTAAAAATGCTACATAATCAACGGAAATTTGTCATTTTTGATATAGAAAATAGCGATTATGATAAACTTGATAGAAGTGAACTGCCTGTATTATGAGTCATTTGACCAGAATGATGATTGACTCAAAATGATTATAATAAATTTCCTAATTGATATGTGATCAAATCATTGTGAGATTCTGTATTAAGAATGGAAACAGCAGCAATCGTATGATGATGGTTGATAAAGAATAATAAGATTGGCTAAAAGTTATGATTTCTTTGACAAAAATAAGCAGGGTAGGTATAATATATTATATATTTATCCCTTATAGAAATAAAAATGGTTGAAAAATTTGGTTGAGATAAGAAAGAAGTAAAAAATAGTGTCGAAGGAGACAAAGAAACGAAAGAGGCGTTAGATCTGATATATTCAAGTGTGGTGTTTGAGAATTTATTAAAGAATATAGCTGAAACAAAATCAATTGATAATCAAAAGGAAAGAGACAATAAAATTACTAAAATTGCTGAATCGTTTTCCAAAGATGCATCAATCGTTTATCAAGATGAGACTTGATGAGTAAAAGAAATTAAAGATATAAAGTGATTCTTGAAAAAAGTGGCTAAATGAGAAACGACAATAGACTTTTCGATTGATGTTGAGCAATATGTTAAAGAATGAGCTATCTCTCTTGATAAAACTAGATGAAAAAACTGAGTCGATAATATTAGAATTAAAAAGGTCAAGTTAAACGCAGATTATTTAAAGTAAAATACTAGTTCAAACCTAGTATTTTTTTAAAATTAGAATTTTATAAGGAAAATGTCCCTTAATATATTGACATGCACTGGTTAATGAATATTATCATAAAAACAATGTGTTTTAATAATAGATATGTTAAATGGAAAAATTTGAGGTGCAGTCAGAGTGAAGTGTTGATGGGATAAAGGAATTACAGTCTAATGAAAAAGAGGAACTAGTTAATGTATTAGATACTCAAGAAAGGGGAGTCAATTCAGATTTAATAGATTTGAATAATTTCTCTGATTTATGAGTCCGAGAATGATGAAATTTTCATATTAATGAAAAGGCTGTATATGAGGATGATAATGGAGAAAAATATATTATTCTGGATGGTGAAAGGTATTATGAAAAATGAGAACATCCGCTTAAATATATGAAAATATATGATGATTATTGAATGTGTTACTTCTATTTATGAGAAGTAAACCAGGATTGAACAATTGAAGAGTGTCATTGTCTTGTAATAAGAAATGATTGATGAATTTTTAAATGAGAATGGAATAAGAAAGGAATTTTAAAAGATCCTAATAATTGGGAATATGATTGAAATTTTGTAAATTGAAAACCAATAGACGTACATTCAAGACCAACATTTCATAGAAAATGAGTATATAAGAAAAAGGATTGAACAGTTGAAACCTATGTTGCATATGCTTCAGATATTAAGCCTCAGTTTATTTCATGAAAAGATTATAAAGAGAAGGAAAATCGGGGTAAGCATAGATGAAGTGTAGTTAGTATTAAAAAAGAGTACCAATCTTGAGAAATTGAGCACGTCCTTCATTCATGGAAAAGAGAAACTAGTTACACTGAAAATGAAGATTCATATGTTTTTAGATCTAAAAATGGAAAAGAGTTAAAACTTCCAAAATATCAAAGTTGACCATCTGAAGAAAATTATTGAAAACCAAGATGAATAAGATGGTGAGAAGATAGAGCAAAACAGTTGGCTAACCTTTTGAATGCTATTGAAAAATTTGTTTGCTTACATCCTGTATCAAAGTTTGTTGCTTTTTGATCTAGCTTACAAGTTAAATATCGTGACATGCTTTTGAGAAAGACGATGTTGAAGAATGTTGAAGAAAGGGTTTGAGTATCATCAAAAGATTTAGCTGATTGGTTAAATGATAATCATCAGTGATAAAGAACCGTAAAAGCTTATAATACCTAGTAAATAATTTTAATGTTGCAATTAATCAACATAATTTTATATATAAACGTATAGTGAAACTTATAGCTCATATTTAGAGCATTTTATGATATAATATTTATACATATGTCACCAACATTATCCCTTATCGTAGCGGCAGCTGTTTCACTTGCGATAGGTTGAGCTGCATGATTTTATGGTTACAAAAAAACATTAAATGAGAAACAGATCCGTTTTAAGAAAAAAATGGAGAAAGCTAAGGAGTTAGAAGAGGAAATATTGGAAGAAGCTAAGAAGAAAGCAGAATGAATACTTGAACAAGCAGAAATTAAAGCCCAAAAAATCGAAGATCAAAGATTGGCTAAAATGGAAGAGATTCAGAATAGACTTCTCATTAGAGAAGAGAAAATGGATCAAAAATTGGAAAAATTAGAAGAAGAAAAATGAAAAGTTCTAGATAAACAAAGAGAAGTAGATGAAATAATCGAAGAACAGAATAAGAAATTAGCAGAAATTGCTCAAATAAATCCTGAAGAAGCTAAAAATCAAATTTTTGAAAGAATAGAGAGAGATAATCAGGAAGAAATTGTAAGATTTATAGAGAAATTTAAGACAATAAAGTCTGAAGAAGCTCAAAAAGAAGCTGCTCAAATTTTGGCTCAAGCAATGCCAAAACTAGCCGCTGATACAGTAAGTGAATTTACTTCTAAAGTAATTGACTTACCAACAGAAGAATTTAAGTGAAAGCTTATTTGACGTGAATGAAGAAATATTTCATTATTTGAAAAACTTACAGGTGTAGAATTATTAATTGATGATACACCATTGTCAGTAAGAATATCTTCATTTGATAGTGAAAAGAGATTTGTTGCTTCAAAGACACTCGAAATCTTAATAAAAGATTGAAGAATCAATCCTTTCTATATAGAGAAAGTTTATAATCAAGTAGTTGATGAATTAGAAGATACTTTAAAAGAAAAGGGTAAAGAAGCTTTAAATCTTCTTAACCTTCCAATGATGAATCCTGAAGTCGTAAGAACAATTTGACAGTTCTATCTAAGATATAGTTATGGACAAAACCTATGGATTCATTCATTAGAGGTTGCTAAAATAAGTGAGAATATTGCGGTTGAGTTATGATTAGATCCATTATTAGCTAAAAAAGCATGATTATTACATGATGTATGAAAAGTATTGGCTGCTGCATGAGAATCTCATACAAAAGTATGAGCAGATATGCTTCGTAAATGGTGAGTAGATCCTATTATTGTAAACGCAGCTGAATCTCACCATTATGATATAGAAATGACTAGTGCTTATTCATGGATAGTAGCAGCTGCTGATGCAATGTCTGCTTCAAGACCTTGAGCTAGATTTGATACAAAAGACTTCTTCATCGAGAAAATGTGAGAACTTGAAAAATTAATTCTTGAAGTAGAGGGAGTTGAAAAGGTATACATTATGCAAGCTGGTAGAGAAATTATGGTGTTTGTTGATCCTAAAGTTATCCCAGATACAGAACTTGAAGTATTGTTAGAAGTAATAGGAAAGAAAATAGAAGAACAATTAGATTATCCTGGAATTATTAGAATTACAGCGTTAAGAGAAACTAAATTAGTACAATACCTAAGATAAGTTAGAAGATTGGAAGAGTGATAAGAAATCGAACATATTATTCTTTACCTTCTTCCAATTTATTTATATTCTTTATTGGAGATGTATCCATATATAGAAATCTTTTGAACGAAGTTATATATGACTGGTATTTGAATTGTCATATCTTGTTTTGTCTTCTTATTAACAGTTTATATACTTTCAAAAAAGTACCATCAGGAATTTATAAGATTCTTTAATTGGTTGCCTTGGTTACTTATTTGTATTTATCTTTCTGGATTATATTTCTCTTTTTTCCTGAATGGTGGTATTGTCCCAACTTCATTCTGAGTATTTAGTCCGTATTGATATAATTTTTCTCTTATTGGTATCTTGCTTGCTGCATTTGTTTTGATTCTTATATTCCTTGCTCAATTTAGGAGAAACGAAACTAAAAAGATATGGATTGATATATTGTTCTTTTGATTTGTAAATTCTTTGATAGTGTTATGAATATTCTTGGTTTTATGAGATAATTTTGTATGAAAACCATATACTTGACCACTTCATATAACAGCATTAACTCAAGATAGTGCATTAGTAAAATATTGATGAGTATATCCTATATGAATATTCCTTTCATTGGGTGCTCTTGCAATAAACCTTATTGTTACAGTGTTAAAACTTATAAAGAAAAGAAGTGGTATTTGATTATTGTGATTTATCTTATTGTTTGTGCTGTTTATTGCTATATTGCCTTTCTGGAATTATCCAGCACATGGTGTAATGTCTGTATTCTGAATGTTTACACTTGATATTAATTATTATGTGTTAATATTCTTAATTGTATTTTGCTTATTATCATATAGAAAATTAAGCAAACCAATGTAATAAATTTGTATTTCAAAAGTTATTTTTCTTAATGAAATTCTTTTTTGCTAAGACAGATAGTTTATATAAGATTTTCAAAACATTAGAGAAAATCCCATCACAAAAAGCTGTTCAGATGTTTATAGATCCTGAACATCCTTTTTTTGAAAATCAACGGTGGTGAAAACAGATGGTTGAGATAATCCAAAAAAGGAAATTAAATATAACTTTTACGGCAGAAAAAGAATCAAATAGAAAGTATTATGAACAGTTATGACTAAAAGTCCAATATGAGGATGAGAAACCAATTGTTAAGTTCTTTAAAACATTATCACTATTCTTTTTTGATATTAAGAAGTTCCATCTACACGCTTATAATAGACAGAAATATTTGTTTTATATGTTCTTTTTCTTTGAATTAGTAGCATGATTATGAATTTTATGGTTCCTAATAGTTCTTATTTTGCCTAATGCAACAATTACGATAAAGGTAGCTCAACAAACAGAGGATATAATCTATAATTTCCGTTATTATCCAATAGAACAGCAAGAAGCAATGTGAACATTGAGACAAATTAGTATCCCTTATTATACATGAGTTATTGATTATAATTATCAATTATCAATTAGTACAGAGAATATTAAACATATAGTAAATCCATCAGCATGATTAGTTAAAATTTATAATAGGACACCAAAAGATTTACAGCTTTTAGCAAATACAAGATTTGTTACAAGTAATTGATTGGTTTTCTCTAGTAAAGAACCTTTATCTCTCCCAGCATGATTAGAGGACAATCCATCAGAAGTTACTGTGAAATTTTATGCAGCTGAAACAGATGAAGATTGAAAAATTATTTGAGTTAGAGGAAATATTCCTAGGAATACAAGAATGACAATAAGAAATCTTGATGAAAGTTATATTTTTTGAGAAATATGGGCTGAAACAATTGAAGACTTTACCGGATGAAGTTCTACTTCACTTTGAACAATTACTGAAAATGATGAGGAATTGCTTAAAGAAAGAATAGAAAAAGCTGTATATGGTGATAAAATTAATATCGTTAATAATCAATTTAAAGAAAAAGATGCATTAATTTTAACTTTTGATGAACTGGTTAAAACAAAATTTCATAAGCCATATAAAATTGAATGAAAGCTATGAGAGAGAGCAACGTCATTAAAAGGAAGTGCTGACGTTACGTTCAATTTTATTTATTTGAAGTGGTCTGATATAGTGAAAGCATATACACAATATGTAACAGAAAGACAGTCAGATAGTATCGAGCTTATTAGTATCAATCCAAATAGTTTAATATTTATTCAAAAATTAGACTGGATTAATTGATCGGATAATATTTTTATGATTCCTACAAAAGTAACAATCTATCAAGGATATGATTTTAAAAGAGATTTGAAATGAATAATTCCAGCACTAAGAGCAGGTATTGCATGAAAAACAGTAGAAGAAGCCAGAAAAATTATTTTACAGTATCCTGAAATCTCTAGTGTAAAAATGAATTTATGACTATTCCAAGGAAATGTTCTTCCTAATGTAAAATCAAGAATAAAGGTAAAAGTAGAGTATTAATTTTTTCTCCAATAAAAATTACATTCTTCTGCTCAATTATATAGCTTTTTAATATTCCAATTATTAGTATCTTTTAGTTGATATTGATAAGAACTAATCCATCATCAATAGGTATTGTTAGTGAAAGAACTTTCTAATTTTTTATATAAAGAAGAGAGCTCTGTACTATGTAATCTTTTTCCATATGGAGGATTGCATACTATCCAGGATTTTCATAGAGACGAAAAATCTGTCTTTAAAAAATCTTTTTGATCAAATTTTATAATATTTCAAACTCAAGCGTTATCAGCATTTGCTTTTGCTATTTCTAACATTTCAGGGTTGAGGTCATAAGCTGTGATTGAATAATCTCAAGAGAATTCATGCTCTTTAGCTTCATCTTTAATCAATGAAAAATTCTTTTGTTCAAAGTTTTTAAAATATTCAAAGTTAAATCTTCTCCAACTTCATGGAGCAATATTCCTCGCCATTAGTGCTGCTTCTATAGCAATAGTTCAAGATCAACAAAAAGGATCTATGAGTGGTGATTTTACAGACCATCAAGAAAGAATTAATAGAGCAGCTGCGAGATTTTCTTTTAATGGAGCTTCTCATACTCCTTTTTTATATTTCCTTTGATATAATGCAGATCAAGAAGTATTTAAATAGAGTCTTGTAATATTGTTTTCTATGATAAGTAATAAGTCATCAATATGTTTTTCCGATACTCAAAATCTTGCAATACTTTCAAGTAATGCCTTATGAGAAACAGATTGAACAGCTCTAGTTGAAGATAATAACGAATTCTTTGATTCAACTTTTATTGAAATATTGTTGTTGCTGGTGTATTGTGAATAATTACAAGATTTGATTAAATCAAAAAGTTCATCAAAATTTGTTGTTTTTCATTCTGCAAGTTGAACATAAACTTTGTTAGCTAACCTAGAATGATAGTTAATTTTCATCATTCATTTTGTATCGCAAATAACAAATGTTCAAGTATGAAACGTATTTTCAGGTGAAAAACCTAATTTTTTTAATTCATGAGAGAGTAAACTTCATAATCAAAAAGGGCAAGTAATGAGTAATTTCATTATCAAAAAAACGTATAAAGACTATTAATCTTTATACGTATCTCTTCTATTGATACAAGTAGTATCTTACGAATTTCCTCAGAATTCAGAGAAAATTTGATAAAGAATAAATAGGAAGAAGAAAAGTGCAATAACGGCTAATACAATATTAATAAGAGTATTCTTTGCTTTTTTGAAATTCTCTCATTTTCATCAATCAACAACAAGAAGGTATCATGAATAAATAATCATAAATACGATTACTATACCACTAATATATGCTAAGAATTTCGCAACTTGTATGATGAATAATCATGCTTGTGAGGTAAAATCGGTCTGTGCTGCAATATAATATAAGAAGTCTACTACTTTAATAGCAACTAATGCAAATATAACATTTGCTAATTTCTTAACTAACTTTTTACCATTTCAACTTTCTCCAGTTGATGGGTTCATGAGTTGAAATCAGATTGAAACAATGTAAACAATGGCGATAAAGAAAGCGGCTCACTTTAAGAGACTTAGAATAAAATAAGGAAGTCAATCTTTTGAAGTGAGTTTCGTCGAAAGCCCATTATTACCTCCAGTTCCTTGAATATCTCATAAATCTAATATGTTTCAGAATAACCATATTGATCAAAAGAATAATAATGATCAAATTAATATGTATAATAGATTTGTAACTGCACTTTTTAGTTTCTCAGGTTTCCCCATACTAGTAATTAATTGGATCGCTGAAATGAGAATGCAGAAAAAAACTAGTGCCATTCCAGCATATCTTAGGACTCTCCATATAGCTCATCAATCTCCTGCTTTTGGAGAAAAAAGCGCAAGCATGTTTTTTTTTAGATCATGGTCAGCTGAAACTCATCCGATATCATAAAGATGTTCATCTCAATTTGTTAAATTTCAAGCGTAACTTGAAAAAGAAGGCGCAGCACCATTATTAGCACTTGAGTTCAATGTGATAAAAACTCATAATAGAGTAATTAGAACTAACATGATTTTTTTGATACTTTTCATTTTTTTGTTTAAGATTGTAAAGTACTATCCAGCAAAGAAGTAATTAATAAGAGCAGTTACAATTGATATTACTGCATAGAATCATACGAGTAAGACAACTCAAATGAGAATGTATTTTATACTATCTTTAGTTTCATTAGGTTTATTTCATGTAACGAGTTTAAATCAATTCCAGATAAGTAAAATAGTCGCAACAACTAATCAAATGAAAACAGCTCGTTGAATATAATTTGTGATTCAATTAGTATCAGTTGCTAATCGAATTAATGTATTAGAAATCTGGTAGCTAGGACCACGAGTTTGGCCATTTATTGGATTATTATTAATCTTGTTAAGTTTAGTATCTTGAATTTTTGTTGCAGGTGATTGATTTGCTAAATCAGCAACACTATTTACAACAGCGGATGGTGTACTTCATCGTTTTACCCAAGATGTTTCTTTTGAGTCTGCACTTGTAAAAAAGGGAATGATAGCCAATGCAGATACGAGTAGGAATAAAGATAAATAAATTTTTCTTTTCATATTTTTATTTCAAGTGATATAAAAGATTAATCTTCTTCATTTTCATATTTTTCTCTTAGTTTTGCTTTTATAGCGAATGCTGAAATAGCTCAGACAAGGACAAATATAACGATACCTAACATCCAAAGTAAAACTTTAACAAAGGTAGGCATTCAAGTACTACTACTTTTACTTGTATCTTCCTTAGGGACCTCAAAAGTTGTAGGCTCTAATTTGATATCAGGATCGTCTTTTGTATATTGCCCACATAATACTAATAGAATATCATATTCTTCTCCTATTTTACAGATATTACGTTTAACAATATTTTCATAATCATCATTAGCAATCTCATTTTCTCAAATGTTGTTTGAAGGAACAGCTTGTTTTGAGATCGTTTCATCTAATTTGACTAAATATTCAGCTCTTTTAGTCTTTACATCAACAGCATTTTCTCATTCAAGACTTTCAAAGGCGTTGAATATTTTATAAACATCAAGTTTTAATTGTTGAGGAAGTAATGATAGAATTTCTTCCTTAGCAACTTCATATGCAGATCCTCATTGAGCAGATATTGTAGCATAATCTTCAATACCATTTATTAAATCATTTAATTTTTCTTCTTGAGTTGGAGTGAGTTTTACTCTATTTTCATTCTTAAATTGATTTATTTGTAAGATATCTCATCTTTGAGCATTCTTATCTCAATTAGCAATATTATTCCTTAGAGAAACAAGCAGCTTTCTAAGATCACCATTAGCAATACTAGAACTATCATCGATAGATTGAATTAATTCTTTAGCTAAGTCGTATTTTTGTCTTGTTTCTTCATCAAGATTTTGCTCATAACCAGCAAATTCAACTATAAAATCTTTGTGTTGTAATGAAGTATCTCATGCTTTTTGATAATAAATTCTTCCAACAGCTGATTCATAACTTGGTGTGTAGGATTGATTAACCATCTTATTACATCAGAAGTCTTTATCATTTGATGGATTTCAATCATTTGATGAATCGAATAGGACATCACTATCAACATAACATGTTGTAATATTGTTTGTAGATTTAATATAAAACATTACTTCATTATCTAGTTGTTTTCATAGAAATATTGATGGAACTCAATTTGCAAAATCAGCTTCAGGAAGAGAAACTAAGAATATTCAATCATCAACTGGAGTTAAAGTTGTTTGATCATTAACAGTAACTGATATCTCACTTGAAGCTTCATTACCATTACTATCTTTTTCTTTTATAGTAACTATATAAGTTCAACTTTTTGGATAAGTAACTTTAAATGTTGGTTTAAGTGTAGTATCTATATAGTTTGCATTTCCTAACTCACACTGTTCCTTATCGAGACAAATTTCTCTTTCAATAACATTACCTAGACTAATATCCTTAAAAATAACGCTTCTACCAATCGCTGTATACATAAGAGCTGGTCTAAGTCATGTTTTTACAACAATAGGGGTTCCTTCTCATATGCCTCTATAATCTCTATAAATAACAGATGCTATTGGAGTATATGGAGATTCTGTAGGACTAGCTTTTGAATAAGAATGTTTAACACGGTCATTTTTCGTTGTTAAGTCATATTCTCAATCTCAGTCAAAATCGATTTGTATAGTTCTTTCTTTTTCAAAATCTGATCTATCTGAAATAATTTTACTTATAATATCAAAGGTTACTTCTTCTCCTACTTCAACATTAATTTTATCAGATTTTAAAGTTACGATTGGAATATCAGGTTGTTTTGTGTCAGGAGGGAACATAATGATAGGTCCATTTCAAAGAGTATCTTCACTTGTTTTACTTCCATCATCATTATCAAACATTTTTACTCAGAACATAAATTCTCAAGCTTGTCTTGGAACAGAGAAAAATGCATATGGAATAGTTCAAGGAGTAATCCTAGTATCTAGGATTTTATTAGGGTTTGATTTAGGATAGTAATACCATTTAAAATAAGAAATAGTACCATCTGTATCCATTGCCCCTTCAGCAGTAACTTTTACAATAATAGGATCAATTCATGATGAAAATATATCATTGGTACTACTGGATTGTTTAAATCAAATACCAATTTCATTTCCATATTGAGGATAACTTAAAGTTACATTCTTGATTAGAGGTAATGCATTTACAACTTTAAACCAAATTCTTTCTTTAGTAACTTTTCATAAAGCACTATCTTCTAGTGTAAAATCAACGTATTGACATCATAAGCTGTTGAATTTATGGCTAAAATTCTGGTTTTGTAAGATTTCATCGTTTTTAAGTTGAAAGTAATATTTTAAGTTATTTCTAGATCATTGTGCATTTACAGATTGACTCGTATTAATGGTAAATGATGCTTGTCTATCAATCCTATAAGCATCATATGTAAGTGTTCAAGTTGAATTACTTTCAGTTACAATACATTTATCATTTTGTTTTATAACATGATTAGAGTTATCACGTATTTCGTATCAGATAATAGGACTATCTTTTTCTCAGATGAAAACTTTCTCTGTAACTTCATTTATATCCTCATTATTTCCAATAACCTTTACTTTAACATTATAACTTCATACTTTGTCATATTTTACTTCCCATTTATTATCAGTTGTTGTTCTTGATGGAGTTCCATTACCAAAGTCCCATTCATAGTTAATAACTGGTGCATTAGTTTGAACTTTAAAGAGGACAGGTTCTCACCATATAGAAGCTTTAGGTGTGATTGTTAATTCTGGTCTAAGAATTGATTCGACATTTATTTCTTTCGTAACTTCTTCTGTCTGTCAAAAATTATCTGTTACTTTAAGTGTAATATTGTGTTTTCATTTTTCATTAAACAAAACAGTAATTTTTTTATTATCTTCTTCTGTTTCTGTTATTTCTTTTGCATCAGTATTTGAGAAAAACCATTCATAAGTAAGAATATCGTATCAGTTTGATGCATCAATATCTGCTGATGAACTAGCGTCTAAAATAAATTCAGAAGGATATTTCCACTTATTAGTCGGTGTAATTGTAAATTGTGGCGTTGGAGGAGTTGAATCAACATAAACATTAACAATATCACTATTTTTTAATCACATTTCATCTTCAACAGTAAGATTAACGGTATAATTTCATGGCTTTTTAAACTGTCTATTAATTTGTTTTCATTGTAGAGTATCTAATTTTGTTCATTCACTATCAAAGATTTCCCAAGTATATAACTTTAGTCTAGAAGTTAGTGAATATGAAGCATTTGCTGAAAATGAATAAGTAGTAGAAGTATTTCATTTAGTTGGAGTCTGTTGAACAACAGCAACAGGATCTGAAACGGCTATTGTATAAGTCTCAGAAACTACATTATGTTCATTATCTGTTACAGATAAGGTAATACTATAATCTCATTGTCCTGGAAGTGGAAGGTTTATATAGCTTGGAGATCAATCTCCAGATTTAGTCCACTTAAATCAGTCTCTTGATGTAACTTTCCAAGTATAACTTTGGATTTCTCTTCATCCAAGAGGTGTTGTGGAACTTCCATCAAAAAGAACACCTTTAATTGCTTCTTGAATACCAATTTTAGATGCCTTGTTTTTTTGCATTTTTTTACCATTAGCGTATACACTAACTGTGGCAGATTTAGGGCTTACAGTTACTGTAATGTTTTTTGTTCAATCAAAGATTCATGAGTTTGAACTTCTAACAGTGCAGTGTACAATATAAGTTCAAGCTTCTAAAAATTGATGCTTTACAACTGGTCATATTCAAATCGTTTTATCAATACCATCAATATCTCTATAATACCAAAAATATTTATTTGATGGAATAGTTTCATTTGATGGATCTTTACTTCATCTTGCATCAAATGTAACTGTAAGAGGAGCAGCTCAGTTATTTGGACTAGCACTAGCTTGAACCTTTACAGTATATTCGTTATCTATAGTCTTTTTTAATTTAGTAAGAGGGCTTTTACATTTATCATTATATAATTCAAAATTAGACGTTGTTGGTTCTTTTGCCATTGTGGCAGTAGTTTTCTTACATTGTTCATAAATTAATAAAAATTCGTAATCATCTTGTGGAAAGTACTTAAATACTCTATTCATAATACTAAGTTGTTCTGCAAATGAGTTAGTTGAAGGAATTTGCCTTATTTTGCTTGTAGCATCGACGTCTACAAAGATTCATGCTAATTTATCCCAATCTCATTCAACCATATAGTTTGCATAATAGGAAGTTGGAACGTTAGATGAGTTCCTAGAAGATGCAAAAATATTCCCTCATAACAGTATTAATACTGCAAGTGAAAAAAGGGTAGTGCAGTTTAGTATTTTTTTTATTTTTACTTTCCAAGTCATTATTGAAAAAAATCATAATAAAAGACTTAAGATAAGTATATTTTTTATATTTAAAATTTGCAAATTTGAAGAAGTGTTTTTGTTTTATATACTTGACATTTTAATAAAATAACGAAAAAATAAAAACCCTTCAAAGTAGAAGAGTTTTTAAGAGAGTAATAGAGAATATTTTTATTTCAAATTATAGTTCTGAGGCCAGAAGAATGGAGAGTGAGAACATCCATCAGTTTTACACATGATTTCTGAAATTAGTGTTTTTCAATTACGGTCTAATAAAGTAATTTCCCAATCTTCATTAAAGGACTCATTAGTATCTATTGTATATCAAAGAGTATATCAATATTTCCTTGTCCTTTTCTCTTTATTATCTGATCAAGGAACTAATGTGATATTATCAAGAGAGATATTATCATTAATAATATGATTAGTAAAAATTCCGATATTCTTTGTGCTCCAGTGGGATCTCCAAGTAGATGATGTTCTTAATGGAGAATCAACAAGTTGGTTCATTTCAGGAATCTCATTATTCATAAGATGAGAATAGAAATCTTGAATAAGATGGATATCATTTGAAATGCTATCACCTTCAGTTGGATTAGATAGAATAGAAGGTTCTTCATTTTGAACAATTGGTTCCTCTTGTTCTATTACTTCATCTTCACTAACAACTTCATTTTCATTTATAACTTCATTTTCAATTACATTTTCTGTATTTGTATTTTTGATAGAAAAGATTGAAGACTCATTTTGTCTATCAGCAATATTGGAATCAGAATATCATCATCAATAAATAAAGACTTTATAGATAGAAAACAAAAGTAATGCTATTGAAAAGAAAAAGAGGAGTAGAATCCAAAATGATACTTTTCAATCATCTTTTTTCATAGAACTAATCCTTGGAGAAAAATCGCTAGTTCATCTTTTTCTGTTAACAGAAACTTTCTCTGTTTTTGCTGGTTTTTCTTTTGGAAGTGTTCTTCTTGTGATCTTTTTTTCTTGTTCCTTTTCAGCCCATTTTGTTTTTCTTTCAGCCATTCCTTAATTGTATAAGAGGATAAAATTACCAACTTTTGGCAAATCTTAAATCTCCATTTGTGAGATATCTAATATCTTTTATTCAATATCTTACTGCGGCTAATCTGTTTACTCACATTCAAAATGCAAAACCAGTCCATCATTCATCAGGATTAATTCATGCATTTCTTAAAACTTCAGGATGAATCATTCATGCTCATAATATTTCCATCCACTTAGACATTTCTTTTTGCCCAGTTTTTGGATTGTTATATTCATATCTCGTATCTATTTCAAATCATGGTTCAACAAAAGGAAAATATCAAGGTCTCATTCTTATTTCAACATCTTTTTGTAAAGCTGCAGAAAGAAATCTAGTAATTATGCTTTTGAAGTGTCATATACTTACATTCTTATCAACATATACTCATTCAAATTGATAAAACATTGTATCATGAGTAGCATCAACATTTTCAAATCTATAAACTCTTCATGGTAATACTGCTTTAATAGGTACTCAATATTTTCTTAGCACATAGTTCTGTCATGCAGAAGTATGAGTTCTTAAAACATAATTTTCACCTCTTTCGTCTTTTTCTGAAAGATAAATAGTATCATGCATCTCAGTTGCAGGATGAGAAACGGGAATATTTACTGCTTCAAAATTCTCAAATTTACTAACGGCATCAGTTCAACTCTCAACTATGAATCACATACTATGAGCAATTTCTTCTAATTCTCTTCTAACTTTTGTTAACAAAGAGAAATGTCATAAATCAATTTCAGTTCAAGGAAGAGTAATATCAATTACTTCTTTTCAAAGTTGTTCATTAATCTCTGCAGTTTTTAGCATATCAAAATGCTTTTGATATTCGTTTTGAAGAGTATTTTTCATTGAAGATAATTGTCCTCCTTGTATCTTTTTTTCTTCAGGAGAAAGATTCCCAAGATTCTTTAATGCTTCAGTTATACTTCATTTTTTACCTAAAATAGCTTGATGCCAATTATCTAATTCATCTAAAGTGCTTATATTTGAAAGCTTTTGTAATTCCTCTTCAAGATTTAACATGAAAAATTAATAAATAATAAAAAACACTAAATGAGAATTTAGTGTTTTATTGTTTCTTTGCAAGAGCTTTTATGTTATTTCATGAAAATACATTTCATAATATCTTCCAATTCCTGTCTTCTTTCATCGAATTTTTCGTCAAGAAGCCAATCATGAAAATAAGTATTACAAAAGTATGCAACATATGATAGTCATTTTTTCTCAGTTGGAACATAGGTCTCTATAGCTCATTCTTTGAGAATGAAAATGTTCTGATCATAGAGTTTTTCAATTCATTTTAAAATTGCCTTATGTTTCTTTGGATTGAAAGTAAGAATTGCAGTTACGAGTCTATTGTAGTAATCATTATATCTTTTTTCGGTTCTGTTTTCATTTTTATTTTTTTTAGCTTGTTGGTTAGCCATGAGATAATATTTATTAATTTCTGCTCTAGAAAAGAATCCGAAATCAACTGTATTATCCCAGTCTCCAATGAAATAGTTTTTAATATTAAATTTCCTTAAAAATTTTCTCCAAGCATTGAAAGATCCTTTACCATTAATATTAATTATTTCGTAATCACGAATCTTTTCTTTTCGTTCAGGTCTTGTCTTTAAATAATTAAGGTAAAAGCTGAAAAAATATGCATCAGTATCTCATTCTACAAGAATAATCTTATCAACAAAAAATATTTTTGAAAGATTCTCAAATCTTAGCATATGCATTAGTGTTGCGTCATCATAGTCAACAGTAATTCTTGGAGCAGATATTAGTGAATCCTGATTTTTATCTTTATAAACTCTATATACAGAAGTTAGATTCTTTTCATTAATAAAGAGTCATGAATTTGTTGAAAAAATGAATTGAGTTCATAGTTGTTCACTAATATTTTCACATACTTCAGCTAATTCTTTTTGATAAAGTGGGTGTATATGAAGTTCTGGTTCTTTTATAATAATAAATCAATCAGTAAGATCATTTCAGTAAAGTCAAAAGATAATAGTTAATAAAGATTTTTCTCAATCACTCAAATCGTCAAAGTAAGAAATTCTTTCTTGTTGGTCAGTCATATAAAGACTAATTGTTCAGTTAATATATTCTACTTTCAAGTTTCTTCATAAATACTTTTTAATCATGTAACTCAAGCTTTTGAAGAATGTTGAACTTTTTAGTTTCTCATCAATTGTTGCTTTTGAAACTTCTTTTGCTTCTCAATTAGTTAATTGTGATTGAGAGAAGTTCTCTAGTATACTTCGAATTTTATAAATACATTCAGTGTATCCGATAAGGCTGTTCCTACTATATTCTAAATCATTAATAATTTTCTTAGGATCAACAAAATTATCGAATTTTACTTCAGTTCTATGGGTATTAAGAATGGTAAAAGTCTTTTTTAGTAAATATCGACTTCTATCTTCGTCTTTTTTATCATAAGTATTGTATAGAGTTATAATAATTTGTAATAGTTTTTGGTATCTAATGCATGAAAGAATAAACTGTTCGTGTTCGGAAAGAACTGTCTCATCAATAATAAATTCTTGAGACTTTTCATCAAAGCTAGCTTTTAATTTTATACTATGGTTTCATTCAAGGAATGTTTCCAATTTATGTGGTGGAAATTCAACATTTAATTTAGAATATTTGGAAATAAGATGATTAATTTTTGAATAATATTTACAAACAAAACCGATGTTTTCAAAGTCTAAATTTGATAATTCTAGTGAAATCTCAAATTTTGCAGGTTGGTCAGGCGTACGGTTGTTGGTTTGAAGTTTTTTTGTATGATTTGGTCTTTCTTGAATTGTTTTTCTAGTCTTAATATTTTCTTTAGCATATTCTTCATTATAGGTATAATCATAGATTAGAGTGGCGAAAAATTCTTCTAATATTTTAATGAAATTGCTTTTTCATGAGGCGTTATTCCCAATAAAAATTTTTACTCATTGATATCAATCTTCTCAGAAAAATGAAATTGGAGCAGATTTTTCAAAATCATGCTCATTTAGGTATGGGAAACTTAAAAGATTCGATATTTTAACTTCTTTTATTTGCATACTGCAGTCATACAATTAAAAACTTTTGTAACAATTATAGTTCAAAAAGAGATTTTTTTCAAATTTTGAGTAATTATTTTTTTCTTTTAAGTGTTGTAATTATAATGGGATTTTATAATTTAATTATCGTTTATGTTTTAATATCTCATATGATTAAGAATTTAGACTACTGTAAATATACGTATCTTCATAGAAAGGCACTAGCTTATTATATTAAAAAGAATGAATATTTAATAGAGGAGGATAGATTGGAACTTTTGAAAAGAGCTAAAGTGCACGATATGGATAAATTAACACTTTATCTTTTTTGGGATAAAGAGAGTGCGTCAGAATATCATAGAGAACATTCATCACATCATTTAAAAAAATGAATTACTCATAATAGAATTGATCTTTTGGAATCTATTTTTGATTATGAATGTGCTGCATTAACAAAACCAGATAAACCACTCAATGCATATGATACAGTTATAAAGTATTATTCCGATTTTAAGGATGAATATCTTCCAGAATTAGAAAAATTGCATATGAATTCATCATATATTGCAGTAACACAAGAAGATAAAGAATTTATAGAAAATATTGAGGTAGATGAAAATGATATTTTAAAGGAGGTATCAGAGTATTTAAGAAATAATGAGGCCAATATATATACCGAATTGAAAGATATGCTTTGTTCAGAAGATGAATATCAATCGTTTATTAATATGTAGATATTGTGATTTGTCAATACCCTTGAAATTGAGAATCCGAAAGTATATTATATTTCCGGATTTTTATTTTATATCCATTATAAATGAAATCAAAAACCTTATGAACAATTGCTTTAGCATGATCTTTATTATTGTGAGCGTGTTGAGATAATAATAAAAAATCAGAAAAAGATGTTGAGGAAGTTCCCTCCGAATTGTTAGAAAATTTGAATTACTGAAAGTCTAGTGGTAAGTCTGAAACAAAAGTAATTTATCCTGCAAAATATGATAATCGAGACAAATTTGATGAAAATTGAAATTTAATAGAAGAGTGAGAAGAAGAACAGGAAGATTTGAACCAGAATTTTTTAGAAGAAGAAAATATAGATACATTAACTGTAGATTCTCTTCAAACAGATTCTATAAAAGCAGATTCTTTGTGAGTTGATACGTTAAATGAAGAGAATATAATAACACAAGATATAAAACAACAAGTATCAGAATTAACGAATAACGTCAGATGAAAAGTGTTTATTACTATTGATGATTGACCATGACAATATACTGCAGAAATAGCAGAGGAATTGCATAAAAGATGACATCATGCAACCTTTTTTATGCTTGGTAGCAATATGAATGAAGGACGTTATGAAGCTATGAGACATGTGGTAAATTTATGACATGAAATATGAAACCATTCCTATTCACATCCAAATTTTAGGAAAATATCTTTTGATAAAGCTAGATGAGAATTAGAAAGGACAAAGTCTGTAATAGAAGACGCTTGAATAAAGCCAGCTCCATATTTTAGATTCCCATACTGAAATTCATTCTCTAATGAAAAAATGTTTGATAAATATTTGAAGGATATTTGATATGAAGAAGTGTTTTGGAATATAGATACTCGTGATTGGAGTAAGTCAACGACAAAAAAAGATTTAATAAGATGCTTGGAAAAGACAAAGTCTGGAGATATTATTCTTATTCATGAAAGGTCATATACTAAAGATAGAACAATACCGACAATGGATTCAGTGTTGAAAAGTAAATGATTAATATCAGTTCCATACCGTAAAAAATAATTTTTAGCATTAATCTTGAAAACTTGCGAGCTTTATTTATTTTTAGCTTAGATTTATTGTTATTAAAAAAACATGGCAAAAAAATTTTATATAACAACGGCTATTGCCTATATGAACGCAGGTCCTCATGCCTGACATGCTCTTGAAATTATCCAAGCAGATGCGTTAGCGAGGATGTATAGATTCTTATGATATGATGTTATTTTCCAAACAGGTAGTGATGAGCACTGAATGAAAATCTGGAATGCATCAAAAGCTGCAAATAAAGAAGTTCATCAATTTGTAAATGATAATGTGCTTTTATTTAAAAGTCTTTATAAAAAACTTGATGTTTCATATGATAGATTTCTACAAACTTCAGATGAAGAAAGACATTATCCATGAGCTCAATTGATGTGGAAGAAACTAATGGAAAATGGAGACTTATATAAGAAATCATATAAGTGATTGTATTGTGAATGATGTGAAGCATTAAAACTAGAGAAAGATTTAGTTGATTGAAAATGTCCTGATCATCCAAACAAAGAATTACAAGTGATAGAGGAAGAAAACTATTTCTTTAAGCTTTCAAAATATAGAGAGCAAGTAGCAGAATTAATCAAAAATTGAA
>ODAI010257144.1_pt1 | contig 41656 bp, 38 predicted proteins | sample 1539321 | NCBI WGS metagenome assembly ODAI01 (sample SAMN02144231, study PRJEB22623) | gut metagenome | biome: sheep rumen | host: Ovis aries | place: New Zealand
AGAAATAACATGCATCAAAAAATGACAAAATTGATTGCTTATGATCAATATTATTAAACACATATTTATTTCCATAACTTTCTTCATACTTGGCGATGCATTGTTCTATTGATAAATTAGGATAACTTCGAGCAATTAAGCAGAAATTCGCAACATGAGAAAAGACAAACTCTTTCTGTTCATTAGTTAATTTTTTATTTATATCGTCTGTTTTTTTAAAGAGCTTATTTATTATATTGTCAGCATCTATGATTTTTTTATTTATACTAGAGACAGGCTCTGTGGCTTGTAAAAAAGTATCTAATTGAAGTTTTGTTAGGTTTTGATTTTTGTGATCAATTAAATAGTTATAAATATTGTCAATATTCAAAACAAATGTTTTAAAAATTTCGACAGTCTGTTTGTTTTGTTCTATAAAATCAACAAATTGACATTCTTGCTCGCGTACTTCATTAAGTACTGTTTCAATGCTGCTAAATCTTTGACGCATTGGAGTATCGTGTGTCGTCAAAACAAGGGAAGAAAAATTTTTATCGATATTTTTCTCTGTTTCATTTGTTTTTTGGATTGTTGGTTTCAAATCAATATTGGTTTGGTTTAATAATTGCTTATGATAAAGAAATAAGACAGTAGCACAGATTGATAATATTATAAGTGATACAACTATAAATTTTTTTTGTGTTATATCAAAGTGGATATTTTTATAAAGAATACTATTATTAATAGTGTAACTAGATTTTTTATCGTTTTCTGAGCATGTCAAATCTGGGCGCAATGAATTTTTAAGTTTAGAATAAAATTCTTCAACATGTCTAAGTTCATCTTTGAGGATTGATTGTGTATCACATAGCATTAGTTTAAATGGGCCTTTTAATTCTTCATTGTCAAGCATGATACACACAATATGCTTGTTATTTTCAATAGCAAAAGTTATTTCTTTAGAAATGTATTTTGATTCCTGTGAATGTTTTGACATAAATAGCAAAATACATTCGCAGCCTCTGAGTCGCTCCTCAAGACTTGCATACCAGTTGACGCCGGGCTCTATGCCTTCATCGTACCAGATTCTGAAGCCTTCCTGATTGAGGCGCTTGATGTGCTTGAAGACTTCCTTCTTGTCGTCTTGGGCATAGCTGACGAAGATATACGGGGCGTTGCCCTTGTAGGATGGGAAAGGCGTGTCCATGTCTCTGCTTCCTCAATTCGGAGCGGTCTTGTGCGGCGCGGCCTTGCTGCAAGCCTGGAGGCGATGTTTCACTCTCCCTGCCGGACGGGCCTGTCTGTCTGGGGCTGGGGAGGCGTGTCCTGCGGAATGGGCTTGGAGAGGCTCCTGAGCTTTCTGGTCTCCAGGCGCTGGAGGATGAAGTCCGCAGGACGCATGTCGTCGGGGATGGCCGATGCCGGGAATTCGGCGCGGCCGAGCGTTTTGTGGCCGCCTGCGGAGCCGACGTCGTGGAAGCAGGCATCGGAAAGGCGTCCAATGTCCCTGGTGCCGTCGCTTCTGAAGATGACCACGCAGGTCTCCTCGACGGCGCCGCTGACGGCAATCCACTTGAGGCCGTGGACGCGCGTGAAGAAGTCGGCGATGGACACCAGCACGTCGGCGGAGGCCACGTCGCCGATCCAGGCGAAGGCACCCGACCCCTTGAGATCTTTGAGGCTGTTGAAGGCTTCGGCGAAGAGGGGAAGCCAGGACCTGAGGTATTCGCTGCGGACGATGCGGCGCACGAGGTTCTGGTCGGCCCTGCGGGAGAGCCACTGGTAGGCGTCCAGATCCTCCTCGCCGCCAGAGCGCTCGAAGGCGGCCGTGTCGGTGCGTATGCCAAGCAGGAGGGCCGTTGCCAGCGTGGCGCTGGGGCGCAGGCGCAGGAGCCTGAGGTAGCGGGTCAGGATGGTCGAGGCTGCCCCGCATACGGTGCAGATGTCCAAGAAGGCCGGCTTGTGGGCGGGGATCTGCTCGGGTCTCGGCGCAGGGTGGTGGTCGATGACGATGTCGAAGGGGATGCCGGCAAAGAGCTTGTGGTGGTGCGGCTGGCTATCGACGATGGCGAAGTGGGTGTAGTTCGCCTGCATCTCGGGCTTCCATTCCTTGATGTTGAGCCGCAGGTGCCTGATCATCGCCAGATTGTCGGGCCGGGTTATCTGGTTGATGCGGCAGACGTCCACCCAGCGCGTGCGCTGGGTGAGGATGCGCTTGAGCGCCATGGCGGAGGCCATGGCGTCGGGGTCGGCGCTTATGAGAATGCACCAGCGCTGATCCTTGGCTATCCTTTCGAGCCTGAGGGTGAGGCTGTTGCGCGCAGCCTTTATGGCTGCGGGGGACGGTCGTCGTGCCAGCATGACGGCAAGGGGTGCGGGGGATTTGCGTGTCGCCATGGCGTTCACTCCCCCTGCGCCGCGCGCAGGAGTTCGGTCAGGACGGGATAGGAGGCCAGAGCCCCCTCGAGGTCGAAGACTTCAATGAGGTGCACGGCTGAAGGCTTTGCCATGCCGAGGATGCGCAACGCCGTCTCCCGTTCCTGGGCGAGCAGCTCCGTGAGCGGGCGGTGCCTGTCGCCTCCGCCGGGGGCACTCCAGTGGAAGAGTTCCGCCTGCCGGGGCAGGGGGGATGCCAGGAGGGCGTCCTGCCGGTAGCCCATGAGGTGGCCGGCATCGAGGCACACGCCAAAGCCCTCGTCCCCGAAGAGGGCGGGATCAATGTCGCAGAGCATGGCGCCGCGGATGTTTTCGAGCAGGACGCGGGCTGGCGAGAGCCTGCGCCAAGTCTGGATGAAGCCGGCAAGGAGCGTCGAGGCGCGCAGGCTAGGCATGTCCGCCGGGGGATGGAGGACAGCCTTGTCCGGCGCGAGGCGTTCGGCCTTGGCAAAGACGGCGAAGGCGGTTTCGGCAAGGCGCGCTGGCGTCTGCGACTCCCAGTCGAAGTCCGCCGGCAGGTGCACGTGGTAGCGCATGGGGCGGGCGGGGCGATCCTGGGTCCAGCCGCGAAGGCCTGCAGGGGGAATGTCCTTCTCGCCGTAGGCAAGGCAGGCCGCTGTCTCGAAGAAGCAGAGGCCTATCTCGGGAACTCTGCCCTCCAGGAGGCGGGCGTTGTCGGCGGCCGTGCCCGGCGTTGTCCAGGATGGCAGCGCCCAGCGCAGGGCGGCGCTAGGTGAAGAGGTTTTCAACGTTCCATCCCTGCCTTTCCGCGGCCTCGGCCGCCTTGGCGCCGCCGATGACGCTGACGATGCCCTTCCTGGCTGCTTCCTGCATGACGTCGGCAAAGTTCCTGAAGTCGGCCAGCGTGGTGCCGAGGATTTCCTCGCGCATGCGCTGGCGGTCCTCTTCGGTGAAGCCGCAGACATAGTCGGAGAGGGCGCGGACGCCTCTGGCGTCGGGCAGCAGGTAGAGGTCGAGGTCGCCCACGGCGCCGACGATGGCGCGGTCGAGCTCGTCCCGGCTCAGGTCGCAGGAGGCGAGGTAGCCGGCGATGCCGTCGTAGGCCTTGATGGTCTCGAGCACGTTGGGATCGCGGTAGCTCGTGCAGCAGAAGCTGCCCGTGGTGCGGGAGAGCGAGCAGGAAGCGCCGTAGGCGCCGCCCTTGACGCGCACGGCGTCCCACAGGTAGCCCATGCGCAGGTGGCGCATGATGACATGGCTCGTGCCGGAGTAGGCATAGCCGAGCGCGTAGAGGTTGCAGCCCTTGCCCACGTAGTTGACCTGGCCTGGCGTCACGAAGGCCTCGCCGTGCACTGGGGGAAGCGTGGCAAGCGTCTGCACGCCAAGGCGGGGCTCGCCTGCGGGAAGCTTGGCCAGCAGGGCCCTGGAGCGCTCGAAGACAGGCTCGCAGGCTGCGCCTTCGGCGATGCAGTCCACGTAGGCGCCGCAACCGGCAAGGACCGCTTCGCGCAGTTCGGCCAGATCCTTGAAGATCTGCTCCCTGGCGGCATTGTAGTCGGCAAGGATGGCCCGGCAGCGCCTGAGCGCCTCCACGCCGGACGACACTTCGCCTATGGCCGAGGCCACTGTGAGGCGGGAGAGGATGCGCTGGCGCACTTCGGCGTTGCCGGCAACGAGCAGGCCCTGCTCCATGTGCGTCTTGGCCTCGAGCAGGATCTCGTTGACGCGCTTGGCGAGCATGTCCTGGTCCGTTGCCGGCTCGAAGAGCATCTCCTCGAGGATGTCGAACCAGTCCTGCACCTTGCCGTAGAGAGCCTTGCCCGAGAGGCTCAGGTAGCAGCGGCAGCGTCCCTGCTCGTCGGTGAGCACAGAGAGTCCGCAGTCAAGGCCGCCGGTCTTGGCCGCGATGAGGTCGCCGAGCTGGGTGTAGTCGCGCCGTGCCGTGCCGGTGCCGCGGAAGACGCTGTTGAAGAGCGGAACCATGGCCGCCAGGCGCTCGGGCAGGGGCGGCAGGGGCAGAAGCAGGCAGTTGTAGGCTATGCCCCGGGTGGGCAGGTCGTGGCGGATGAAGTGGACCGGTCCCTCGATCCGCGCCTCGAGGGGCGTGATGCGGTTCTCGCGCGGCATGTCGTCCGGCTTGAGGTTGGGAATGGTGGCCGCGGCTTCGGGGGAATCGGGCCTGTCCTGTGCCTCCTTAAGCTGGCGGGTGATCTCGCACATTTTTCGGCGATCTTCGGGGCTAGCCTTGGCCTGGACGGCGTTGACGCGGGCTGCCTCGTCGGCTGCCAGACGCTCCGCCATGCCCTCGTCGGGATAGAGGACGACGGTCGCCCGGGAGGGATTGTCGAGAAACCAGGTGCGCAGGGCGTTCTCGAAGACCTTTTCGCCAGAGGCAAGGCGCCGCTTGATGCTGGCGAGCGGCGCCTCCCAGCGCAGGGCCGTCAGGGGATCGCCGTCGTAGAGCCAGGTGGAGAGCGCCTGGAGCATGGCCGCCAGGCCTCTGGGGAAGTTGCCGAAGTTGCTTTCCCGGTAGGCGAATTCGGTGGAGTTGAGGGCCGCCTCCACGGCCGCCGGATCGATGCCATCGTCGCAGAGCCGGCGCAGGGTGTCGAAGATGAGCTTTTCCGCGGCCGGGATGTCCTCGCGCTTCACGCCCTTGAGGCCGGTCGAGTAGAAGAGCTGGCGCAGATCGCTCTCGAGGCCGGCGCCCGCCGTGTCCTCGCCGAGTCCCGAGGAGATGAGGGCGCGGCGCAGGGGCGATCCCGGCATGCCCTCAAGAATGGAGCCCAGCATTTCGAGCACCAGCGAGAGTTCCACGTCGCCCCGCTCGCCGCAAAGCCAGTTCACCGTGAAGAGGCACTTGGGATCGGCCTGGCCCGGCTGCACGGCGTAGGGCACCTCCCGGCGCACAGGCGCGGCAAAGGGCTTCTGCAGAGGGATGGCGGAATCGACGTTGCGGAACTCGTAGCCCTTGAGCTCCTCGGCCACGATCTCGAGCCTGCGCTCCTCGGGGTCGTCGCCCCAGAAGAAGAAGCGGGCGTTGCTCGGATGGTAGTAGGAGGCGTGGAAGTCCCGGTAGGCCTCGTAGGTCAGATTGGGAATCTCGGCAGGCCTGCCGCCGGAGTCGAGGGAGTAGAGCGTGTCGGGAAACATGGCATGCTGGCTCTCCTCGGCGAGGCAGGAGTCGGGCGAGGAGTAGACGCCCTTCATTTCGTTGTAGACCACGCCCTTGTAGGACCATGCGCCGTCGGGCGTGTCGGCTTCGACGTGCCAGCCTTCCTGGCGGAAGCTGTTCTCGGAGATGCGCGGATGGAAGACGGCGTCGAGGTAGACGTCGATGAGGTTGTAGAAGTCCTGCAGGTTGGCGCTGGCCACGGGATAGCAGGTCTTGTCCGGGAAGGTGAAGGCGTTGAGGAATGTCTGCAGGGATCCCTTGAGGAGGTTTACGAAGGGTTCCTTTACCGGGTACTTCTCCGAGCCGCAGAGCACGGAGTGCTCGATGATGTGGGCAACGCCCGTGGAGTCTTTGGGCGGGGTGCGGAAGGCGACGCCGAAGCACTTGTTTTCGTCGCTGTTGACGATGGAAAGCACCTGGGCGCCGGTGGCGGCGTGCTTCCAGAGACGGACGGCGCCGCTGACTTCGGCGCACTCGCATTCAGCGATAAGGATGAAGGCCGGATTGTTCATGCAAAGGTCCTCGATGCGGTCAAACGGTTGGAATAGATCCGGATAAGAATAGATGGTTGCGTCCCGTTTGAAAAGAGCCCGCATGCACCGCGCCTGGCAGGCTGCGGCAGCCTGAAGCGAGTCCGCATGGCTGCCTTCAAGCGGGATCTGGCCGTGGAGTCCATGGCGTGGCAAAAGCAGAGCGCCCTGCTTTTTTGCGTTCTTGTTATTTTTCAAGTGGTTGCCCTGTGCCTTCTGCATCGGCAAGGTCAGCGGACAGCCTGGCTGGCGCGCTGCGTCGCGCCGCCGGGGGGCTTGCCGTCAGTCCGCAAGGCATCAGCCAGCCTTCATAAGGAGACATGCCGTGAAAATTTGTCGCGCGTGCTCCACAAGCGCTTCAGGGGGGCGTGCCCGGCAGGCGCTTCGCCGGTTTGCCGCCGCGGCCGCGCGAAGCAATAGGCATTATGCGGGGCAGGGTGCACAGCCGGCACTTTTCCCAGAGGGCATCCGGCGACTGTTGCCGAAAGGCCCTATGCGTTCTACCTTGGCCGCGGTTCTGCTGCATTCCCCATCCGGTTCCGAGGAGGTGTCCATGTTCGCAATGCCTGCCGTGCGGACCCTTGCCTTTGCACTTGCCATGGCGATGCTGGGCGCGACGGCTTCTGCCCTGCTTCAGCCCGCCTGCGCCGCCAGGCCCAGCTTCACCACCGAGGACTTCCGCCGGCTCAAGACGAGCTGGCCTGAGTTTGCGGATGCCGTGGCCGAGCGCAACCGCCACCTCGGCAAGCTCGAGCAGATGCTCTCGCCCGCGGAGTGGGAGGAGCTCATGCAGGACGTCAAGGCCTGGCAGGCCAGGCGCACGGACGAAGTCGCGGTCCTCATGCAGGGCGGCATGCCCTACCGGGACGCCTGCCTCAAGAGCCTGCTTGACCGCGTCGTCGTGCTCCACGGCTACCTGCGCGAAGGGCGTCTCGGCAGTCCCTCCCGCTGGCTCGAGCCTGGCGCCTCCAACCTGCACTACCTCTACTATAGAATGGCAAGCCCCCGGTACCGCCAGGCGACGGACGAGCTCAACGCCCTGTGGAAGCGGCTCCGCGCGGAGCTGCCGGCAGAGGAGTTCCAGCCCCTGCTGGAGGAGCAGCGCGCCTGGCTCAGGCGCACGCCTGCCGCCGTGGCCGAACTGACGGGCCAGGGCTGGAGCGGCATCGAAGCCGGCATCAGGGTTTCGCGCGAACGAACCCAGGAGCTTGCCGCCCGCTTCGGGCTTGCGGGCGGAGGGGGCAGGGCTTCCGCCAAGGCTTTGCCCCGCGCCGTGGAGACGTGGACGCTGCGCCAGACCCCGCCGGAGCAGGCGCGCCCTGCCGGCGAAAGCGCGCAGGGAGAGGGCGGCATTTCGCCCTTCGACTGGATGCGCCTGCAGGAGAGTTCCAGCGACTACGCCGAGATGGCCAGGGAGCACGGGCGGCTCATGCGCCTCCTGCGCAGGTCGCTGCCAGAGCGGGACCGGGAGGAGCTGCAACGGGAGGAGGAAGCGTGGACGGCGTCCCGAACCGCCATGGCCTCGCGTCTTGCGGCCGCCGGCGCTTCGCGCGCCGAAGCCTGCCAGCGCGTGCTCATGGACAGGCTTGTCGTCCTGCAGGGCTATGCCGACGATGGGCGCATGGGCCGGCAGCGCAGCGCCCTTGCCCCCGGCGCCACGAACCTCCACCATCTGCTCTACCGCCTGGAGTCGCCTGCCTACCGCAAGGCATCGGACGAACTCGACGCCCTCTGGCGCCAGATCAAGGCGAGGCTTCCCCAGCAGGTGTTCAGGCCAGTCCTGGAGGAGCAGCGCGCCTGGCTTGCATCCAGCGGCAGGGACGTGCTGCGCCTCATGGACCAGGGCTGCACCAACGTCGAGGCCTGCACGCAGGTGACCGAAGCCAGAATCGAGAACCTGAGCCGCCGCTTTGGCGTGTCCGAGGACTCCTTCCGCCTGCCTGCAGGAAGGCAGGGACAGAGCTCCTTTGCCGGTCGCCAGCCGGTCCCGCGTCCTGTTGCGGAGCAGGAGCGGCGCCAGGCCGGGCCTGCCGCTCCCGCCGGATCCGCCGATTCCGCAGGCGGGGAGCAGCGCTCCTGGCAGGCCTCCCGCAGGGAAGTCGCCCCGCCGACGAACAACGAAGTCGACGACCACGACGTGCGCATGCTGCAGCTCGTGGAGGAGGCCGGCAAGGACTTCGCGCCCGAATAGGCCCCTGCGGCGGAAAAAGCGGGAAACCAGCCCTTGCCAAGCGCTTCGCCTTGGGGTAAAAGGCTTGCTCCTTAAAAAGCACACTGGGGCAGCGGCTCGGGGTGCCCGGCCTGGGGCCGGGTGGATGAGTCAGGGCTCCGGTGGAAGAAGTCAACCCGTGGAGGATTGAACAATGGCGTATGTTACCATGAAGCAGATGCTGGAGACCGGCGTCCATTTCGGCCACCAGACCCGTCGCTGGAACCCCAAGATGCGTCCCTACATCTTCGGCGCCCGCAACGGCATTCATATCATCGACCTGCAGCAGACCGTGAAGCTCTTCCGCGTTGCCTACGACAAGGTCGTCGACACCGTCGCCAAGGGCGGCAAGGTGCTCTTCGTCGGCACCAAGCGCCAGGCTCAGGAAGCCGTGGCCGCCGAAGCCGGCCGCGCCCACCAGTTCTACGTGACCAACCGCTGGATGGGCGGCACGCTCACCAACTTCGTGACCATCCGCAAGAGCATCGACCGCCTCAAGAGCCTTGAGGGCATGTTCGCCGACGGCTCCATCAACCGCTACCAGAAGAAGGAAGTCCTCCTCCTCGAGCGCGAGATGCAGAAGCTGGAAGAGTCGCTGGGCGGCATCAAGAACATGGAAGGCCTGCCCCAGCTCGCCTTCATCACCGATCCCAACCGCGCAGCCATCGCCGCCAAGGAATGCCGCAAGCTCGGCATCCCGATAGTTGCCGTCACCGACACCAACTGCGACCCCGACGTTATCGACTACATCATCCCCGGCAACGACGACGCCATCCGCGCCATCAAGCTCTTCGTGGGCTCCTTTGCCGAAGCCTGCCTTGAGGGCGAAGCCGCTTCCGAAAAGAACGAAGTGGCCGAGAGCGCCGAAGAGGCCATGCAGAAGGGTGCGGAGGGCGCCGAGGCTCCCGCCGCTGAATAAGCTGTTTCCTTTCCCGCAATTAGAACGCAATGGAGGCAGCCTGAATAAGCTGTTTCCTTTCCCGCAATTAGAACGCAATGGAGGCAGCGCAGCCGCGGTGAACGGCCGCGCTGCCTTTTTCAAACATATTTTGAGGAGAACAATATGGCCATTACCGCTGCTATGGTGAAAGAGCTCCGTGAAAAAACCGGCGCTGGCATGATGGACTGCAAGAAAGCCCTTGTTGAAGTGGACGGCGACCTTGAGAAGGCCGTTGACTACCTGCGCGAGAAGGGCATGGCCAAGGCAGCCAAGAAGGCCGGCCGCGCCACCTCCGAAGGCCTGGTCAAGATTGCCGCCTCTGCCGACGGCAAGAAGGTCGCGCTGGCTTCCGTGCAGTGCGAGACCGATTTCGTGTCCCGCGGCGACGACTTCAAGGCCTTCGTGGACCAGGTTGCCCAGTGCGCCCTCGAGAAGGAGCCTGCCGACGACGCAGCCATGGCCGAACTGATGGGCGGCGCCCTCACCGAGCTCATTGCCAAGATCGGCGAGAACATGAAGCTCGGCAAGTTCGCCGTGAAGAAGTACGCCGCCAACCAGTGCGCCGGCCAGTATATCCACACTAACGGCAAGCTCGGCGTTCTCGTCGATCTGGAGTGCGGCAAGGCCGAGTCCTGCGGCACCGAGGCCGTGAAGAACCTGGGCAAGGAAATCGCCATGCAGGTCGCGGCCATGAAGCCCATGGCTCTCGACCGTTCCAGTCTGGATCCCGCCGCCATCGAACGCGAGCGCAACGTCTACCGCGAAAAGGCCCGCAACGAAGGCAAGCCCGACAAGATCATCGACAAGATCGCCGAAGGCGCCGTGTCCAAGTTCTGCAAGGAAGTCTGCCTCATGGAGCAGGCCTGCATCCGCGACGACAAGAAGAGCGTCGAGCAGATGGTCAAGGAAGTGGCCAAGGAACTCGGCGACACCATCGCCGTCAAGGGCTACACCCGCATCGAGCTGACCGCTGAGGAGCCCAAGGCCGAATAGCCGCGCTCCAGCGCAGGCAGGAAAAAATCAAGGGAGCCGCAAGGCTCCCTTTTTTGATCCGCGCTCCGGTCCGGCCGGCTGAGCGCCTGCGCCCTACAGCGTGGCCTGGCGGAGCTCGTCGTTGGCGACGATGACGACGCTCGCCACCTTGCGGGACGTGCCCTCGTAGGCTTTGGCGTAGCCGCGCCTCCGGATTTGACTGATGCCTTCCTGTCGCTTGCTGTCCACGGCTTCGGCGTTTTCAGCGAGCTTGAACTCGATGACGATGATTTGCCTGTCCAGCTGCACGACGATGTCGCTGCGGCCTTTGGCGGTGTGCACTTCGGCATAGCCGATGATGCCCACGCACCGGAGCAGGAGCAGGAACAAGGCGCGGTACCAGTATTCGTTGCGTTTCCCAAGTCCGTCGTAGGGGATCTCGGCCAGGAACGTGTTGTAGAAGTCAACGATGCTTTGGAAGTCTTCCTTTTCAAGGGCATCCCAGATGCCTTTTCCGATCTTTATGTAATCTTTGATTTTATATATGTCATTAAGATACATTCTCGAAAGCGAGATAAGAACTTCTTTATTTGGATAATCAATGGTTATTGTGTCGCCATCAATTTTTTCTATGGTTAAATATCCACTTTGATATAAAAAACTAGCAGGGTCAGCATTTTCTATTTCATGCGACTCAGTAAAATTAATATCAACTTGGAAATGCCTGTATTCTTCTGGGTTATAAATATGATGCTTTTGCATCCAGTGTACTATAAACGATGGAGAAGCAGAAGAATACTGGTAATTTTTAAACAATTCCTTGTCAAAAAATTCAGCACAGAAAACGGATTGTACACTTTAGTTTTTCCGTCAAAGCAAAATCCATAATAATAATCTTTCATGTTGAGCAAAAGATTATCTTCGCTAATGTTTTTGTTTTTTGCTGTGTGTTTTATCCAGTAATAAAAATACTTTTCGATTTCATTCTGAGTATACCCAGCGATCGAGCCATAGCTACTCGAAACTGATATATCGTTTAAATTATTCATTTATGAAAAAATGCCAATTTTACTAAATTTTGATATCCCTGTAATAAATGTAAATTTAAGACGCGAATCGCAAATTTTAATTATTGAATAAAATGAGTGTAGTGTTTCTCTGATAAATTCAATTTTATCTATATTGTTTATATTATCGAGTATTATTTTATCGTATTCGTCTATTAGCAGGACAACTTTTCCATATTTTTTATATAACTTGTTATAATATTTTCAATATATCCAATTGGAATATTTTCTTTTTCTGCATCGATATGATTCAAATTTACAAATTTATTGAGATTCTTAACAAGGGAAAACTGTAGTGATTGTTCATCATTAAATTCTCTTAAACCGCTCATATCCAAATATATTACTGGGCTAGGATGCATTTGTTGCTCTCTAACCCACTGCTTGCAGGCAAGTCCATGAAAAAGATTGCTTTTTTCCTTCAAACATTGCTTTCAGCGTGGATATAGCTAGCGTTTTTCCAAAACGACGAGGACGAGATAGAAAATAACTTTTCCCGTTTTGTATGAGCTGAAACAACTGTTGAGTCTTATCTACATAGATATAATTTCAAGTACGTATTTCTTCAAAATACTGAATTCCGATAGATAGTTTTTTAAATTGTATTCCATATATTTTCTCTACTATGAAACAATAATTTTGTAAATATTACATTTAAATACTGTTACAGTAGACAATACCATTGATTTTTTTATTCACAGTTTTTTATATTTATAGAAAATTTTTACGTTGATATTCTGGAATATTTTTGAATATTGTTTTACAATGAAATAAATACAACGATATAATAACAATGATTTTTATATCAAATCAACAAAAATATTAATATAGTAGTTTAAGTAATTTGCTATAGAATTCTACTGAATACGCGCGGTAAATACGTCGGGATGCTTTGAAAATGGAATGCTGACTTCCTTGAGCATGTTGGACATGAGGGAAAAGAAGACGATGGCTTCCCTGTTCGTGAGGGAGATCGGCAGATACTGGACGCCCGGCTTGGGCATGAAGGGATTGTTCGCCACGGTGTCCCTGACGCCCTCTGGCAGGTCCGGATCCTGGGCGCGGGCTTCGGCAACGAGGGCGTCGGTGAACCGGTGCCTGTCCGCGACGATGTCGGCAAAGGCGAGCCGCCGGCCCGTGGCCATGTCGTAGACGGCCGCATAGCCCGACAGATCGGGTCTGGAGCCGATGCGGGCTGCGCAGAAGGCGCTGACGGCAAGGATGCGGCTGTCTGCCCGGTCAAGACGCACCTCCTCCATGTTGAAGATCGCCTGGGCGTGTCTGGCGCCGGCGCGGGGCGCAGCCGTGAAGATTTCGGGCATGCGCCTGTAGAGCGCGAGGTTTTCGGCCACGATGAAGGCCCTCATCTCCCGGTTTGCCCTCTGGACGGTCTTGGCCGCGCCGGGAAGCTTCGCCTTCGCGTCCGGCGCCAGCCTGAGCTCCTGCAGACTGAAGTCGAGCAGGATGCCGTCTGCGCCGAGGGGTACGGCAAGGGCTTGGGCCTTGGCAAGGGAGACGGGGCGGGGGGCTGCGTGGGCTGGTGCGACAAGGCAGAAGGTCGCGAGGGTCAAGACGGCAAGCAGGAGAGACGGCCTGCGCATGGCGTGCTCCTTGGCTGGACGGGGATATCTGAAGGGAGACATGGCCGAGGCTAGCAAATATGGGACCTGCGGTAAACGCGCCAGCGGCTGGGAGGATTGAGGCTGGGGATGTGGGGAGTCGCTCCGGCTTGAGCAGTCGGCGTCCTTTCTAGTATAGGTCCCCCCGGAGACGGGATCTGTTTCCTCCTCCTCCTTCCCAAGAACAACGCAACCGGGAGTCGTGGCACATGCCGCTCTGGGATTTTGCCTGGGTGGCGGATCCGTCCGCCTGGGCTGGCCTGGGAACGCTCGTCCTCATCGAGATAGTCCTTGGCATCGACAACCTTGTCTTCATCTCGATTCTGGCCTCCACCCTGCCGCAGAAGGAGCGGCGCCGCGCCTTCCTGCTGGGCCTCGGCCTCGCCCTGGCCATACGCCTCTGCCTGCTCTCGGCCATGGCCTGGATAGTGACGCTGACCGAGCCTTTCTTCACGCTCTGGGGGCACGGCTTCTCCTGGAGGGACGTCATTCTCATTGCCGGCGGCGTCTTCCTGCTGCTCAAGGGCACCATGGAAATGCACGAGCGGCTGGAGGGGCAGGTGCTGGATCCCCAGGGCAACGCCAGCAGCGCCGCCTTCTGGCAGGTCATCGCCCAGATCGTCATCCTCGACGCCATCTTCTCCATCGACTCCATCATCACGTCGGTTGGCATGGTGCAGCACCTGCCCATCATGTTCCTGGCCGTCATTGTGGCCGTGTCCTTCATGCTCATGGCCTCAGGGCCCCTGGTGGCCTTCGTGGAGCGCCATCCCACCGTCATCATCCTCTGCCTCGGCTTCCTGCTCATGATAGGCCTTGGCCTCATCACCGACGGTATCGGCTTCCACATTCCCAAGGGCTACCTCTACAGCGCCATCCTCTTCTCCCTTTTCATCGAGTTTGCCAACCAGTACGCCATGCGCAACAGGCGCCGCAAGGTCAGCATGCGCGACATGCGCGAGGCCACGGCCAGAGCCATCCTGAATCTGCTCGGCGGCTCCAAGGATCCCGGCAACGCCTCCATGGACGTCATAGCGCTGGGCTCGGGCGACAACGCTCCTGCCTTTGCGCCCGAGGAGCGGGCCATGGTCGGCCGCGTCATACGCCTGAGCGGGCGGACCGCGCGCTTCATCATGACGCCCTCCCAGCGCGCCCCTTGGCTCGATGTGCACGCCACCCTCCGCCAGGCGGAGCGCTTTGCCTCCCAATCGGGCCTCTCGTGGCTGCCGGTGCGCGATCCGGACACCGACGACGCCCTCGGCGTGGTTCCCGTTGCCAGGCTCGTGGAACTGTCCGGCACCCAGGCCTTCAACCTGCGCGAGCTTGTCCAGCCGGCGCCTACCGTCATTGAGCACACCATGCTTTCCGACCTGCTCGAGGCCTACCGCAGGCAGCCCGTACCGCTCTTCTTCGTCGTCGACGAGTACGGGTCCGTGGTGGGTCTGCTCACGGCATCGGACCTGCTCTCGGTGCTGGCCGGACAGATGGGCGACGTGCCGGGCAGCCCCGAGTCGTGCAAGCTTGCCGACGGCTCCTGGGTGCTGCCGGGGCGCCTGCCCGTGGATATCGTGTCGACGTGGCTCGGCATCGCGCCCTCCGCCAAGAGCACGTCCGCCACCTTGGCAGGGCTGCTGCTGGAGCGTCTTGGGCATATCCCCAAGGAGGGCGAAATCTTTCCCTGGAAGGGCTTCATCGTCAAAGTGGCCCGCATGGACGGCGGGCGCATCGACGAGGTAGAGCTGAAGCAGAAGAAGCGTCCCCAGCGCTGACGCGGCGCCCTGCGCCCGGCGGAAGGGCCTGATTTTGGCCTTGATAACAGAGGGCGTTCTGATAGCATAGCCGCGGCCCGCAGAGTCGAGGCCCTGCGGCGTTCCGCTGTACAACACCAGCCAAACGGAGGCCTGAAGTGGGCGATCTCAAATACAAGCGCGTCCTTGTCAAACTGAGCGGCGAGGCCCTTGCCGGCGAAAAGGGCTTCGGCATTGATCCGGAAACCTGCGCCGTCATCTGCCAGGAGCTGGGGACGGCTTTGGACATGGGCGCCCAGATGGCGCTGGTCATCGGCGGCGGCAACATCTTCAGGGGCCTTTCCGGCTCCGCCAGGGGCATGGAGCGCTCCTCAGCCGACTACATGGGCATGCTGGCCACGGTCATGAACGCCCTTGCCGTCCAGGACGCCCTGGAGAAGCACGGCTACCCCACGCGCGTGCTCTCCGCCATCAGCATGCGTCAGGTCTGCGAGCCCTACATCCGACGCCGGGCCCTCCACCACATGGAAAAGGGCCGCGTCGTCATCTGCGCCGCCGGCACGGGCAATCCCTACTTCACCACCGACACCACGGCCGCGCTGCGCGGCATGGAACTGCAGTGCGATGCCATCGTCAAGGCCACCAAGGTCGACGGCATCTACGACAAGGATCCGGCGAAGCACCCCGATGCCGTGAAGTTCGACACCATCACCTACGACGAAACCCTCACGAGGCGCCTGGGCGTCATGGACGCCACGGCCTTCGCCCTCGTCAGGGACGCCAACGTGCCCATCATCGTGTGCCGCATGCTCGGAGGCGACATCCTCCGCGCGGTCAAGGGTGAAAAGGTCGGCACTATAGTCTGCAACTAACAAGGAGTTCACCGTGGACATCGATACCATTCTTCTCGATGCCGAAGAGCGCATGGGCAAGGCCGTCGCCTCGCTGGACAAGGATTTTTCGAAACTGCGCACCGGCCGCGCCACCACGGCGCTGGTCGACGGCATCAAGGCCGACTACTACGGCACCCCCACGCCCATCTCCCAGATGGCCTCAGTCACCATCCCCGACAGTCGCAGCATCGCCATCCAGCCTTGGGACAAGAACGGCTTCCAGGCCGTTGAAAAGGCCATCCTCAAGTCGGATCTCGGCCTGACCCCCATCAACGACGGCAAGATCATCCGCATCAACATCCCGCCGCTGACCGAAGAGCGCCGCAAGGAGCTGGTCAAGGTCGGCCGCAAGTACGCCGAGGATGCCAGGATCGCCGTGCGCAACGTGCGCCGCGATGCCAACGACTCGCTGAAGAAGCTCGAGAAGGGCAAGGAGATCTCCGAGGACGAGCGCAAGAAGGCCGAAGAGGACGTACAGGAGCTGACCAACAAGTACGTTGCGGAGATCGACAGGCACTTCCAGGAAAAGGAAAAAGAGATCCTTGCCATCTAGCTGGGCGGTAGTCATGGATATGAACTCCCTGCCCCGGCACGTGGCCATCATTCTGGACGGCAACGGCCGCTGGGCGAAAGCCCGCGGCCTTGGCCGCTCCGAGGGCCACAGAGCCGGGGCCATGGCCGTCCGGGAAATCGTGACCTACTGCCGCGAGATCGGGCTCAGGCATCTCACGCTCTACACCTTCTCCAGCGAGAACTGGTCCCGTCCCAAGACCGAGGTGAGCGCCCTCTTCTCCCTGCTGCTCGAATTCCTGAAGGCCGAGGTGCCCCGCATGCTCCAGCAGGGCATCTCCCTCAAGGTCTTCGGCGACGTCGAGGGGCTGCCCCTTGCGGTGCGCACTGCCCTGAAGCTGGCTGTCAAGACCACGGCCCGGGGCGGGGAGATGGATCTCAACCTCGCCCTCAACTACGGAAGTCGCGCGGAGATAGTCCGCGCCGTCAGGCAGATCGTGGCCGACGGCGTGCCGGCAGACCAGATCACGGAAGAGACGGTCGCCAGCCGCCTCTACACGGCGGGACAGCCGGATCCGGATCTGGTTATCCGCACGAGCGGGGAGCAGCGCTTGAGCAACTACCTGCTCTACCAGTGCGCCTACGCCGAACTCTACTTTACGCCCGTCGCCTGGCCCGACTTCACGCCTGCCGAAATGGCCAGGGCGCTGGAGGACTACCAGCATCGCTCGAGGCGCTTCGGCAAGACCCAGGAGCAGGTCGATGCCGAGCCGGCCGGCGCAGAGAAAGCCGGCGCATAGCCGCAAGAAGCCGGACAGCCTCTCCCGCCTGCCGGGACAAGCCTCGCTCCGCCACAATGTAAGGACATCTGGAGGCAGCGCGTCCTCCCCGCAGGTCTGCGGGGCTTCAGCGCTGATTTTTTTCACATGAACGAAGCCCAACACGCCGTTGACAAGAAGCGCATCGTCACCGGCCTTCTGCTGGCCGCCGTCATCCTGGTGGCCCTCTGGTTCCGCGGCATCCCGCTGCTCCTGCTCATCATGCTCGTGTCGGCCCTGGCCCTGTGGGAATTCTTCTCCCTCTTCTGGGGCAAGTCGGGATGGGTTGCCGGACGCGTGTGTGCCATCCTCCTCGGCTGGGGCATGCTTGTCCTGACCTGGATGCACCGTCCCCAGGACGCCCTCGTCTGCCTTGGCGCCGGCTTCGTGCTGGCGGCCATCAGCTTCCTCTTCCGCTGGCGCGTGGTCGAGGAGGACTTCCAGCCGAGCGGCATCTTCATGGCCGCTCTGGCCTACATACCGCTGCTCCTGCTGCCAGCCACCTATCTCGACAACGTCAGGCTCATCTTCATCATCGCCGCCGTTTCCATCTCCGACACAGCGGCCTACTTTGTCGGCTCGCGCTTCGGCAGGCACAAGCTCTGGCCCAGCGTCAGCCCCAAGAAGAGCTCCGAGGGAGCCGTGGGCAGCCTCGTCGGCTGCGTGCTCTTCTGCATCGTCTACGGTGCCATCTTCGGCCGGGTCAACGTGCTGGCCTTCCTGCTCCTCGGCATTGCCGTCAACGCTTTCGCCCAGCTCGGCGACCTCTTCGAGTCGGCGCTGAAGCGCTCGGCCAAGGTGAAGGACTCCAGCAACCTGCTTCCCGGCCACGGCGGCATTCTCGACCGCGCGGACAGCCTGCTCTTTGCCATGCCCATGTTCGCCGTCGTGGACCAGTGGTTCTGCTTCTTCTAGCGGCTCTGCCGGCAGGGAGCCGGGGCGGCCTTGCCGCCGCCCAGGATCCCCCGCTGCCGGAACCGCTTCCGCGAGGAACGCCATGTCGAATATCTGGCCCGGACTGGACGGTCCGGGCATACGCTACATCTCCGCGCCGCCGCCGGCCTTCTGGCAGAAGCTGAAGCGCCGCAGTCTCGTGATTCTGGGCTCCACGGGGAGCATTGGGCGCAGCGCCCTTGACGTCGTGGACAAGCGTCCCGGCGCCTTTGCCGTGGCAGGCCTTGCCTGCGCGACCAGCACGGCGCAGCTGGCGGAGCAGGCCCTCAAGTACCGGCCTGCCCATCTTGCCGTGCTCGACGAGGCCGCGGCCAGACGCCTCGAGGCGCTTCTTCCCGCAGGCTACGCCCCCACGATCCTGACGGGGCCAGAAGGCTACCGGACCATCGCCTCCATCGACGGGGCGGACACCGTGCTCTCCGCGCAGTCGGGCGCGGCCGGCCTTGCCGGCACGCTGGCGGCCGCCCTTGCCGGCAAGGTCGTCTGCCTTGCCAACAAGGAGTCTCTGGTGCTGGCGGGCGATCTTCTCCGCCGCGTCTGCCGGGCAACCGGCGCCTCCATTCTGCCTGTCGATTCCGAGCACTTTGCCATTTTCGACTGTCTTAGCGGCCGGAAGGACGATGCCGAGCGGCTCGTGCTGACGGCCTCCGGAGGCCCCTTCCGCGGCCGGAAGGCCGGCGAGCTTGCCGCTGTGACGCCCGAAATGGCGCTCAGGCACCCGAACTGGAACATGGGCGCCAAGATCACCGTCGATTCCGCAACGCTCATGAACAAGGCGCTCGAGTTCATCGAGGCCTGCCAGCTCTACGGCGTCTCGCCCGACAATGTGGAGGTGCTCGTCCATCCCCAGTCCATCGTGCACTCCCTGGTGGTCTTCAGGGACCAGAGCCAGCTCGCCCAGCTCGGCGTGCCCGACATGCGCCTGCCCATAGGCGCCTGCCTGCTCTGGCCCAGCGTCGACGGACCTCTGGCTGCCCCCCTCGATCTGGCGCAGGCGGGTACCCTGACCTTCGAGCGTCCCGACCACGAGGCCTTCCCCGCCCTGACGCTGGCGAAGAAGGCCATGCAGGTGCGCGCAGGCATGAGCGTCGTTCTCAACGGCGCCGACGAGGAGGCGGTCAAGCTCTTCCTCGAGGGCCGGTGCGCCTTCACCGACATTGCGGCCAGCGTGGCCGGCGCCATGGAGGCGCATCTGGCGAAGCTGAAGATGGAGAAGGCGCTGCACGAGGGCGAGCCCTTCAGCCTTGCCGGGCAGGCGCCGGATCTTTCCGGAGCGGCTTTCGCTACGGCCTGCTGGGAGCAGCTCGGCCGCATCCACGAACTCGGCGAATGGGCGCGCCGCCATGTCCGCGAATTCCTTGCAGGCGGAGGTAGCAGCAGGTGCTGATGACAGAAATCATTGCCGTCGTCGTTGTTTTCGGCGGCCTCATCTTTTTCCACGAACTTGGCCACTTTGGCGTGGCCCGCGCCTTCGGCATGGGCGTGTCCACCTTTTCGCTGGGCTTTGGCCCCAAGATTTTGAAGAAGAAAGTGGGCAAGACCGAGTACGCTCTTTCGCTCCTGCCTCTGGGTGGCTACGTCGCCCTCGTCGGCGAGACCGAGGAGGCGGAGCTCCCGCCGGGCTTCACCAGAGAGGACAGCTTCTCCCTGCGCCCTGCCTGGCAGCGCCTGCTGGTGGTGCTGGCGGGGCCTGTCGCCAACATGGTCCTGGCGCTGGTCCTGTGCTGGATCACCGCCTTTGGCTGGGGCGAGACCGTGCTCCTGCCCACCATAGGCGAGGTACAGAGCGAAGGCCCGGCTGCCCGGGCCGGCATCCAGAAGGGCGACAGGGTGCTTGCCATCGACGGGAGAGCCGTGGCCACTTGGCAGGAGATGAGCGACGCCATCGGCGCCTCGGGCGGCGCCCCCCTCAAGATGGAGATCCTGCGCAAGGCCTCGCCCGAGGATCCGGGGGCCGTGCTCCAGGTAGAGGCTGTTCCCGTCCAGAGCCAACGCAAGACCATTTTCGGCGAGACGGAGACGGCCTGGCTCATTGGCATCCGCTCTTCAGGCGCCTTCGAGACGCACGAGCTGAGCCTTGCCGAGAGCTTCGGCGCAGGCTTCAGGCAGTGCTGGTCCATGATCTCGCTGACATGGCAGGGCTTCGTGAAGCTCGTGGAGCGCGTGGTGCCGGCAGACCAGGTGGGTGGCCCCATCATGATAGCCCAGATCATAGGCCAGCAGGCCGAGCAGGGCCTGGCAGGCCTTTTGGGCCTGGCCGCCCTCATCAGCATCAACCTCGGCATCCTGAACCTCCTGCCCATTCCGGTGCTCGACGGCGGCACCGTGGTCTTCTGCCTGCTGGAGATCCTCTTCCGCAGGCCGGTGAGCAAGAAGCTCGTCGGCATCTCCATGCGCATCGGCATAGCCCTGCTGCTCGCGCTCATGGTCTTCGCCACCTACAACGACGTGGTGCGCATCTTCAAGGGGTGAGGCCATGGCAAAGGACGTCCGCAACATGAGCCAGCCGCTCTCCACGGGACTTGAACTCGTGCTCAACGCCTGCGAGGGCGAGCTGCAGATAGTGCTCACCGACGATGAACGGCTGGTCTGCGCCCAGAGCTGGAACATGGTCCAGCGCGGAACCGAGATTCTGGCGCCTGCACTCAGGCAGATCTTCGAGCTGTCGGACCGCAAGCTAGCCAACCTGCGGCGCATAGGCTGCCTGCGGGGACCGGGCTCCTTCACCGGCATCCGGCTGGTGCTCGCCACGGCGGCCGCGCTGCGGCGCACCACGCGCGCGCAGCTGGCATCCTTGGACTATCTGCAGGCGCTGGCCACCACCTGCGCCAAGCAGGAGCGGCTGCTCTACGGCCGCAAGATCTGGGTGCTCACCCACGCCAGGCGCAGCCTTGTCCACTGCTGCCTGCACCAGTGCTATGGCCCTGTCATTCCCTGCTACGCCGAGGAGGCCGTCGAGCTCGTCAGTCCTGCCGAGGCCTTTGCGCGCATCCAGGCCTGTGCGGAGCTCGAGGCGCTTCCCGTCTTTGCCTGCGGAAGCGGCCTTGCCAGAAACAGGGAGCTGGAGGAGCGGCTGCTCGCCTCGTGCGGCGTCCGGGTGCGCGTGCGCGCGGACATCGTCTCGCCTTCCGTGGAGGCCCTCATGCTGCTGGGACGCCATGGCGACTACTTCCCCAAGGATGTCGAGCCGCTCTACGTGCGTCCCTGCGATGCCGTAGAGAACCTGCCGAGCCTTGCGGAACGCATGGGCATGGACGCCGGCGAGGCTGTCGAGGAGCTCAGGGACAAGCTTGGGCGCAGACCTGAGAGCGCCATATAGCGGCAGACGGCTTAGCCAGGGCCGGATGCCGTCAAGGAAGCTGCCGACAAGCAAAAGGCCCCGCAGGTCGTCCTGCAGGGCCTTTGCTCCGTCATTGCGCGTGCGCGCTATATGCCGTCGAAGTAGGCGTGCGCGCCCTTGACGTCCTGGGCTATCTGCTCCGCAAGCTCCGCAGGGCCAGCAAAGCGCTTCTCGCCCCTGAGGCGCCCGAGGAAGCCCATATGGATGGTCTCGTCGTAGAGATTGCGGTCGCAGTCCAGAATGAAGCTCTCGATGGTCCGCTCCCTGCCGCCGAAGGTGGGCTTGAAGCCGATGTTGGTGACGGCGGGGAAGGTTTGGCCCCTGTGCGTCACGCAGGTGGCGTAGACGCCGTCCGGCGGCGTGAGCACGGCAGGCACGCGCACGTTGGCCGTGGGGAAGCCGAGGCCGGAGCCGCGGCCCTCGCCGTGCACCACAAGGCCGCTGAAGCCGTGGGGCCGGCCCAGCATCTCGCGGGCTAGCGCCATGTCGCCCTCTTCGATGGCCTTGCGCAGGCGCGTCGAGCTGATGGGGGCGTCGCCCAGCATGAGCGGACCGACCTGCTCGACGCCGAAGCCGTCCTCGAGGCCTATCTGCTTCAGCACCTCGAAGTCGCCGGCGCGGCCCTTGCCGAGGCGGAAGTCGTAGCCGATGACGAGTTCGCCGACGTTGAGGGGGTAGAGGTACTTCTGCAGGAATTCCGTGGGGCTGAGCTTGGCGAGCTCCATGTCGAAGGCAAGCTCGAGCAGGTAGTTCACGCCGAGCTGGCCCAGCAGCTGGCGGCGCGTCTCCTGGTCAGCCAGCGGGGGCATGTGCTGGCCCGAGAACACGGCCCGGGGATGGGGCCAGAAGGTGACGACGACGCAGTCGAGATCGTGCTGCCTGCAGACCTCGAGGGTGCGCTTGACGAGCTTCTGGTGTCCAAGATGGACGCCGTCGAAGTTGCCGATGGTGACGCCGGCCTTGCGTCCGGCGCTGAGTGTGCTGGGAGTGGTGACCATGGAATTGCCTGGAGGCTGCGGGGAAAAGGGGGCTATGCTTCCTGGGAGGACGGCGCGCCGTCGTGGCCCTGCGGGGCCTGGCCCTCTCCGCCGCCTTTGCCGGAGCCTCCGCCATGGCCGCGGCGGCGCGGACGGTGCCTGCGCCGGGACGTGCCCTTGCCTGCGCCTTCGGCGTTTTGGCCCTCGCCGCCTTCGGGGGCGCGTTCAAGGCCGTCTTCCGGCTGCGCCTGCGCTGGTGCCTGTGCCTGGCGGTCCTGGCTGTGCTGGCCACTCTGGCTGCCCTGGCTGTCCTGGCGCTCGCCCCCGTCCTGGCGGCGCCTGCGCTTGCGGGAGGACTTTTTGCGGGGCTCGGCTTCGGCGTGCGCCTTGGGCAGCCTGCTTTCGTTGAGCGTGCCCTGGCGGCAGGCGTCCAGCAGCATGGCGAGCAGATTGATGCCCTCGCTGTCGCCTTCGTCGTCCTGGGAGGGGGCGGCCAGATCGCGGGCCAGCTGCACGTAGCGCTGGGCGCGGACCCGTTCGAGCCCGGTCAGATTGCGGTAGCGCGACTCCAGCTGGGCCATGAGCCTGTTGGACACCACCTTGGCAACGTCCTCGTCCGTGGGATCCTTCATTTCCATCAGCGCCAGGCTGTAGTGCTTCGAGATGCGCTCAAGCTCCATGCGCTCCATAATGTCCACGAGGGAGACCACCGTTCCGGCGGCGCCAGCGCGGCCAGTGCGGCCCGCGCGGTGGATGTAGCTTTCGTGGTCTTCCGGCGGTTCGTAGAGGAAGACGTGGGAGAGGGCGGGGATGTCGATGCCTCTGGCCGCCACGTCGGTGGCCACCAGAAAGCGCACCTGGCCCGTGCGCACCTTGGCCATGACTTCCTCCCTGCGGCTCTGCGTGAGGTCGGCGGAGAGCTCGTCGGCGTTGTAGCCGAAGCCCTGCAGCACGCCGCACACGTAGTGGACGTTGGCCTTGGTGTTGCAGAAGATGATGGCCGAGGCCGGGTTTTCCATCTCGATGATGCGCACGAGCGCCCGGTCCTTGTCCATGGGCTTCACGCTGCAGAAGTAGTGCTGCACCTCCGCCACGTACACTTCCTTCTGGGAGAGGGAGAGCATGGAGGGCTCGGTCATGAACTCGGCCGCGAGGTTGAGCACGTGCGGCGGATAGGTCGCGGAGAAGAGGCCCGTGTGGATGCGGTGGCGGGGGAGATACTTCTGAATCTCCTTCATGTCGGGGTAGAAGCCGATGGAAAGCATGCGGTCGGCTTCGTCGAAGACCAGCATCCGGATGCCCGAAAGATCCAGGGAACGGCGCAGGATGTGGTCGAGCACGCGCCCCGGGGTGCCGATGATGAGCTGGGCGCCGTCCTTGAGTGCGTCGAGCTGCTTTTTGTAGCCAACGCCGCCGTAGAGCGCGATGGGAGCGCATCCGGTGCCTTCGAGCAGGGTCTGCGCCTCCTTCTCCACCTGCAGGGCGAGCTCTCTGGTGGGCACCAGCACAAGCGCCTGGGGGTGCCTGGCGTCGGCCTTGAGCACGGGCAGCATGGGAAGCAGATAGCAGCCAGTCTTGCCGGATCCCGTCCGGGACTGGATCATGATGTCCCTGCCGTCCATGAGGTAGGGCAGGGCGAGGGACTGCACGGGCATGAGGCTGGTCCAGCCGGCGCGCTGGCAGGCTTCCTGCATGACTGGGGGCAGGCCGTCGATCTGCACGGGCGGGAGGGCGTTTTCTGGCTCTTGAATGTCGAGGGCGCCGGCGTTCTGAACGGCTTCTTCGGCAGGCTGCAGGCTAGCTTCGTCAATATTGTTTTCGGGCATGGCGTATCCAGATTGGGGTGACGGGTAAAAAAACAGCAGGGAAAAGCTCGCAAGCGTCCCTGCATGCACGAAAAATTCCGCGCACACCCTGCCACAGATGGGGGGCTTTCGCAAGACTGGGCGCAGTCCGCAGGGCAGGGCGGGGATCCAGCGCCCCCCCCTGAGGCGCCGGCGCGCCCCTCCCGCAGGCTATTCTGCGCGCAGGGCCCCTTCCTGTCTGGGGCAGACGGGCCTTGGCCTGCGGATCGCCGCGCGGCCTGCTCCAGCCTTCCTGTCCGTCTTCCAGGAAAGTGCTGACGAAAGGGGCGCTTCGGCGCATGCCTCAGTTGCTTCCTGAATAATGGCAGGAAGGCTGGGCTGGAGCCGAAGTGGCCAGCGTCGCCTAGCCTTCGTTTTCAGGTCCCAGGAGGGGCGAAGGGTGCGCTTCGGCACCCTTCTGCGAGTCCAGAAAGTCCTCTAGCGTAATGTTGTTCAGCACGCTGTAGACATCCGCCTCCATTTTTTCAAAGGACTTCTTCAGCGGACAGTCTTCGCTGCTGGCGCAGACTTCGTTGTCTTTCTTGCACTTGAGCGTGAAGCCTCCCTCCATGAGATCGACGAGGCATCCAAAGGTAATGTTCGATGGCGACAGCCGCAGGTAGTAGCCTCCGTTGGCCCCCCTGACGCTGTCGGTAATGCCGAGGATGCGGAGCTTGCGGAGGATCTTTTCAGCGAACTGCTGGCTGATGCCTGTCTTCCGCGAAATCTTCTGAGCCGATGCAGGCGAGGAGGCGCTATGGTGCGTCAGGAAGAGCAGAATCCTAGCCGCATAGCGGGTTTGGGCAGAAAGTCTCATAGAGGAGCTCCGGGAAAGAAGGCGTTAACGTGGTCGCGCAGGCCGCAAAGAGGGAACTATCCCTCCCCTGCCACTCTTCTATCAAAGAACAGTTCGAGAAAAAACAGAAAAGTGAAAAAAGAAAATATGTTTTAGGTTGTGAAAAAAATCACGCTATCTTAGAGTGCTTGTGTTGCTCTGAAGACATAAACAATCAAGACTGTTTTTGTCGACTTTTTCTTTGGCAATGCTGAGTTGCTCGATACCCTAGGGCGGGCGACAGTGGGCTTATTGAGGCGAAGAGCATGTTTGCGAAACCTCGTAGCTTGCACACGGTGCCTAGGCGAGCGCAGGTCTTAGACAACTACCAGAATTCATGTTGATTTTTTTGAGGCGCTGGGCCATTCCATCCGAAATCATGCATCAAAAGCTGGCTTTTGACCTTGCTGGCCTTTTAACATGCTGATTTTTTATGGTAAAGCACCGCCTTGCACAAATATCGAATTTTTTGAGAGGAATTCCAGCACAACAGACAGACGCGATGGAAGACGCAGGGGAAAAGGCCGGCACAGCGCGGTGCGCAATCCCTTCGAGAGGGATGCCGGCAGGCCATGCGTTCGGCGGCATGGCGTGAGACGTTAAGGCGATCGCCAGCGCGAGGCAAAAGGCGTGTGGCATCGCTGCAGGACATGTGGCCAGCGGGCGGGACAGAAGGGATGCTTGGGAAAAAATCACAAGCTGAGGCTGGCGACGCTTCGGCCTGGGGCTCCCAGCGGAAAGACGGTCAGCAGCTTGCTGGATGCACCTGCGTCATGTCGCAAGCTCTCGGTATCACCCCACAGAGACTGCAGGCTCTACGCTGCATCGGGGGGCGCGGACTGCTGGCAGCAGAGGACAAGGAATGACGCGGAGAGGCGACGTGGCTTCAATGAATACTGGACTTTTTTAGTTGGATTTTTTAGTGGATCAGAACAATGCGCTTGGCTGTGGCCCTTTGAATCTTGACTAAAAAAGTCTTATTAAGCTAACTCTCTCAGCACGAGGCTTTTAGAGCCTCTGAAAGGTCTGGTATGCGGATATCCATCATTACATGCTACGCCATGGAGCTGCTTGTCTGCCTTGCGGAGCGGGGCAACGAACATCCGAGTTCGGCGTCTGAGCTGGCGGAATGCACCGGCGTTTCCGACAGGTTTACGCAGCGCATCATGCGTCTGCTTCAGCTGGCCGGCATTGTCCGGAGCGTTCGGGGCATTGCCGGGGGCTTCCTGCTGGACATGGCGCCGGACGAGATTTCCGTCGCCAAGGTCATGCAGGCCGTCGAGGGGAAGCTTACCCTGCCCGAGAAGGCCAGAAGCGTGACGGCTGGGCTTGCTGTTGCCGTTCTGGAAAAGGCTGCCGAGGAGATCAAGGCGTCGCTGGAAAAGATCACGCTGGAGGAGGCATGCAATAGTTGCAGTTCTTCTCCAGCAGCTAATTCAGACAGCGAGTCTTCACAAGAAGCTCCTGCGGAGGTGACACATGGAAGAAAAACTTGTTCTCTTGGTCGACAGCGATGTTTCAAGCCTCGAGCGACTTCAAGAAATCCTGGAAAAAAATAAGTATCAGGTTCGTGCTGTCCAATCGGGCGATCAGGCAATCAGCTTCATGAACAGCACGAAACCTGACTGTGTTGTCTTCGAGGTGGATCTGCCGGGCATGTCGGGGACTATCATGTACAGCAAGATCAGGCGTTCGCCTGAATTGAAGGACATTCCCTGCGTTGTCTGTAGCAGTGTCGGTCCGCGTCCTGTGGACTTCGGAACTGGCATTCCGGTCCTCCGCAAGGACTGCAGCGAGGCAGAGTTCCTCGAGACCGTGAATACGGCGGTTGGCATCGCCGTATAAGGTTGCTGCGCCTAGGCGCATGGTTTCTCCCGGCGCAGGAGCAGGCACTCCTGCGCCGGGTTGAGGGGGCTATTCGGTAACGTGCTCGATGTGGTCGGGAACTTCGACCATGCTAATGAGCAGAGGCTTCAGGAAGGACCACTTGATGGTCTTGATTTCATAGACTTCAAACATGTCGCGGATGGCGTCCCAGCAGTTGTGGCAGGGGGCGACGACGAGCTCCGCGCCCGTGTTCTGAATCTGGTCCAGCTTGTTCTTGAGGCCCACGTTGCGCCACTGGCGGTAGCGGCCGATGCCGTTGAGGCCGCCTCCGCCGCCGCAGCAGTAGTTGTGGTCGCCCTTGGGCGTCATTTCGCGGAAGTCCTCGCAGATGTAGGACATGATCTCACGGGTGTACTTGCCGAGGCCATGGTTCCTGACATAGTTGCAGGAGTCCTGCAGGGTGACGGGGCCTTTGAGCTTCTTGGCCGGATCAATCTTGAGCTTGCCTTCGCGCAGGGCGTGGGCAACCCATTCCACGTAGTGGTAGAAGGGCACCGGCGGGTCGCCGGACTCCTGGCCGCACCAGTAGGGGCCTTCCACGACTGTCGCCCTGTGGGCGTGGCCGCATTCCGTGCCGACGACCGACTTGGGATTCAGGCGCTTGATGGCATCGTAGATGCGCTGCGTGTTCATCTTGCAGCCTTCCCAGTCGCCTGCGAACATGGTCAGGGAGGTGTTTTCCCAGCCTGAGCTGGGGACGGTCCAGTTCTCGCCGGCAATGTGAAAGAGGATGGCCGTCTCGGCGATGTCGTTGGGATAGTGCTTCACTTCGCGGGCATTGAGAATGTACATGATGTCGGCATTCTCCTTGTCCACGGGGATGGTCAGGCCGGGCCACTCCTCGGCGCTCTCCTCGGCCATCCAGTCGCAGGTGTCCACGAAATCCTCTTCGGTGACGTCCATCTGCGCGTGATAGACGCGGTGCATGCCAGAGCCGATCTTCATTTCCCACGGGATGAAGCCGAGCTTGAAGAGCACGCCCCTGAAGAAGCTCATCATGACGCCTGTGTCGATGCCAAGCGGGCAGTAGACGCCGCAGCGGTTGCAGCAGGTGCACTTGCCCCAGGCCGTGTCCATGGCGTCCATCATGAACTTGGCATCGACTTTGCCCTTTCTGCGGATGAGCTCGCCCAGCGTGGACTGGATCTTGTAGGACGGGATCTGGGTGGCGTCCTTGTCGCTGGTAAGCCAGAAGTGGCAGGCTCTGGCGCACATGCCGCAGTGGGCACAGTTGTTGAGCCAGGTTTTTATCTTGGATGTCATGGAGCTGTTGAGGATGTCCATCACCTTTTGGGGATCGACGTCAAGCGACTCCATCTGCTTGTAGTATTCGGCGCCGCCCTTGTCGGCCATGAGCTCCTTGAGGCGCTCTTCGGTGTCGATGGGCCTGCTGTTGCAAAGATTTCCTTCCATGGTGGGGTTCCCTCTCTGTGTCTCTGAAAGCTGTTACCAGTCGAAGACGCCGCCGCGGGTCTGGCCGCCGCGCTTGATAGCGTACTCCATGCCCAGCTGGGCCCTCGACATGAAGAAGAGGACGATGTGGGAGAGCTTGGTGAACGGGGCGAGCAGCAGGAAGAGGTTGCCGCAGACCAGGTGGACAAGCATGAGTTCCGCACTGTCGGGACAGCAGACCCTGACAAGGAAGCCGGAGACGAACGGAGCGCCCGTCAGGAACAGGATCAGCCAGTCGGCGCCGCTGGTAAGCGCCTTCTGGAAGGGGCTGACGAGGCGGCGGACGGCGCAGATGCAGACGCCGGCAATGGTGACGGCCGTCAGGACGTCGGCAAAGGCCAGCGGGAGCATGGGCAGGCAGGCCTCGATGCCGAGCGCCGACTTCAGCAGGACAACGTGTCCGGCCACGAAGAGCGGAACGAGCACGCAGCCCGCATGCATGCAGAAGAAGACTAGGGTGGTCAGAGGGGCGCTGCGCCAGCCGGCGGTCGCGCCGGGCAGGAGCCACTTGAATATGGATGCGATGATGCCGGGCACGGACCTGTCGGCATGGTAGCCGTAGGCCACGCGGTCCTTTTTGGCATCGAGGCCGCCGATGTATCTGACGATGTGGAAGAGGCAGCCGAGGACGAAGACGGCGAGGGCGATCAGCATTCCCGTCCCGGAGAGGAAGCTTATGGCTTGCTGTATTGAAGACATGAGTGTGTCCTTGCGCTATTTCTTTTTACTGTCGAGGTTGTCGAGGCGCTGCTGGCTGTGACAGGAGGAGCACTGGGCGAGAAGCGGCCCCTTGCCCTTCTGGATGTGGCAGCTGGCACAGGCTGTGTGGACGGCGGCCTGGCGCTTTTCAGGCGCGAGGATGTCGATGTTGAGGTACTTGTCCTCGGCTTCGGTGTGGCAGACAGAGCAGTCTTCGTCGGCATGTTTGATGTGTTTTTCGTGAGAAAGAACCACTGCCGGCATCTTCACGGCGGAGATGCCTGTCTTGGAAATCTTGAGGAAAGGGGCGTCGCCGTCGGCCCGGGCCTGCTGGCCCAGGAGGAGGATGCCCGCAAGCGCCGCGAGACAAAGAGCGATGCGCTTAAACGATGCTGTTTTCATAGAGAACCTGTGGTCTGACGCTGCAAGGCGTGCTGGATGTGGTGACGGGGTAATGCCGTCCGGCTCCGCGCCGGAACCAGAGCCAAGACTCGGAGGAAAGTCTGATCCGGCGAGAGGCTGCGCAAGGCGTGCCCTTCGCTTTCCAGTCCCGGGAGAGCTCGGCGGGACCGCCGCAACGGGGCGTCGGGGTGCCCTTGCGTTCGCCGGAGCGGAACGCTCCAGTATGCCTGCTTCCGGAGCTCCGGCGCGAAGCCGGCGACATGCCGCGAAATGCCCAAGGCCGCATGGGAGGCCTTGGGCAAAGAGGAGGAAGCAAGGCGGTTCTAGGCTTTGCCGCCAGCGTTGAACATCTGGGCGGCAAAATGCATGAAGGCTGCGCACTTGCAGGGTTCGTGCAGGCAATCCACTATCTCCGCAGCCGCTGCGTAGAGCCTTTCGCGGGAGTCGATGTCCAGCTTCCTGAGATCGAGCCAGTAGTCTGCTGCGTTGTCGTCGCTGGAAGCCATGGCGCTGGCGAAGTCGGTCATCATGGACTGTCTGCTGGCGCTTTCCAGGTTTTTCACTGCGTTCGGTGCGGGTGACATGGCGAACTCCTTGCTTGGCTTCACCCTATTGGGCAAGCGGTGTGGATGTAAAAAACACAGGATATGAATCCTGTTAAAGTCATACTTTTTTTGTACAGTAAAAACAGCTTCAAATCAACGTGGGCGGTGCCGAAAAGGAGAACTTCGCGCAAAAAAAGACGGACCAAAATAGTCTTATTTTTTGTCGTGGCAATCTGTAGAAAAATGGCGCGCAGACAGGGCTGCCTGCCGCAGAACCTGGGCCTGGATTGTCCCTTGCGGATTGATCCGATAGCGTTTAGGCTTCACCGGCTTTAGCTATCCTTATATGCTTTTCTGAGGAGGACCGAGATGCAGCCCAGCACTGCCTTTGCCCCTGACTTCAGCAAGGGGCTGATACCGGCCATAGCGCAGGACAAGGAAGACGGCGAGGTGCTCATGCTCGCCTACATGAACCAGGAGGCCTGGGACAGGACGCTGGAAACCGGCGAGGCCCACTACTGGAGCCGCAGCCGCAAAAAGCTGTGGCACAAGGGGGAGAGCAGCGGCAACGTGCAGAGGGTCCACTCCATCCGCCTCGACTGCGACAAGGACACCATTCTGCTGGAAGTCACCCAGCTTGGCGGCGCCGCCTGCCACACAGGCAGGCGCTCCTGCTTCTTCCTGAAGTGGGACGGCCAGGAGGAAAGCGTGTGCTCCCCGCAGGTATTCGACCCTGAAAAGGTCTACGGCAAATAGCAAAAATCACGGTACAGGAGCCATACATGTCTGAGAAACAGGTTCTGAAATTCGGCGTGCCCAAGGGCTCGCTCGAAGAAGCCACGGACGCCCTCTTCGCCCGCGCCGGCTGGAAGATCAGCAAGCACGCCCGCAACTACTTCCCCGACGTCAACGATCCCGAGCTTGACCTCTCCCTGACCCGCGTGCAGGAAATCGGCGGCCTCGTGGCCGAGGGCGTCATCGACGCCGGCATCTCCGCCAAGGACTGGATGCGCGAGATGGACCTCGAGGACAAGCTTGTCCAGATCTGCGATCTCGTCTACGCCAAGACTTCCCTGCGCCCCTCCAAGTGGGTGCTCTGCGTTGCCGGCGACTCGCCCTACTACAAGCCCGAGGACCTGGCCGGCAAGCGCATCGCCTCCGAAGTGCAGCACCTCACCAAGCGCTACTTCAGCGAGCGGGGCGTGGACGTGAGCGTCTTCTACTCCTGGGGCGCCACCGAGGCCAAGGTCGTCGAAGGCCTTGCCGACGGCATCGTCGAGGTCACCGAGACCGGCACCACCATCCGCGCCAACGGCCTGCGCATCATCGACGAGGTCATGCTCTCCAACCCTGTGCTGGTCTGCAACAAGGCAGCCTGGGAAGATCCCTTCAAGCGCAGGAAGCTCAAGCAGCTCCAGATGCTCCTCGAAGGCGCCCTGCGCGCCCAGAGCCTCGTGGCGCTCAAGATGAACGCCCCGGCAGCCAAGCTTGCCGAGATCATGGCAATGCTCCCCTCCCTGAACTCGCCCACAGTGTCCCCGCTTCAGGACGCCAAGTGGTTTTCCGTGGAGACCGTCGTGGCCACCAAGGTGGTGCGCGACCTCATTCCGCGCCTCAAGGAAGTCGGCGCCGAGGGCATCATCGAGTACTCCCTCAACAAGGTCATCTAGCGGCCTTGCCCCGTTTTGTTTCTGTCCCCCGGACGGCGCTCCTGTCCGGGGGCTTTTCGCCTTCAGCGAGGAGGGCAATCATGTCCGAAGACAAAGACCAGGAGCTGATGGACGCCAAGCGCGCCCAGGACTACGTGGATTCGCTGCCCGTGCTGGAAGAGGGACAGACCTTCTGCTTCGAGTGCACGCCGGACGCTGCCTGCTTCAACCGCTGCTGCCGCCAGCTGACCCTTCCCCTGACGCCCTACGACGTGCTGCGCATGCGCCGGCGTCTCGGCATGGACAGCGGCCAGTTCCTCAGCCAGATGACCAAGCTCAAGTCCTTTCCCGATTCCGGACTGCCCGTCGCCATGCTCAAGATGCGTCCCGACCTGGACGAGACCTGTCCCTTCGTCACGCCGGCAGGCTGCGAGATCTACGACGACCGCCCCGGCGCCTGCCGCTGCTATCCCCTCGGCCGCGGCACATCCCCTTCGCCCAACGGCGTTGCCGAGACCCACTATCTCGTCCAGGAGCCCCACTGCCAGGGCTTCAGCGCCAAGGGGGCGCGCGACTGGACCGCGCAGGAGTGGTTCGAGCACGAGGGCGTCCTTCCCTACAACGAGGCCAACGACCGCTACATGCGCCTTTCCGCCATGGTGGCTGCCTCGGGACGCCCCCTGGACCAGAAGCTCTCCAACATGTGCATGCTCTGCTGCTACCAGCTCGACAAGTTTCGCGAACTCGTCGGCCGCATGAAGATCTTCTCCCGCGTCAAGATCAGCGAGGAGCGCAGGCAGGCCGTCATGGCGCAGGACGAGGCCTGCCTCGACTTCGCCCTCGACTGGATGGAGCTGGTCATTTTCGGCCAGAGTGAAGGCCTCGAAAAGGCGTAGAAGCGGCGAAGAGCCTTACATCTGTAAAAAAAGCTGACAGCTTGTCAGAGAACCTGACTGCGGCCTGCGGAAGACTCGAAGGAGCTTCCGCAGGCCGCATCGTTATGAACGGGGAAAAGCGCTCGAAATTTCAGGTGGATACAAAAACAGGTTTTGCCCGAGAGTTGATGCGGCGTTTGGCATGCTAATTGCTAGGATGAACGAGCAACCCTTTAACAACCTCACTAAGGAGGGGGTAAGATGAGTTTCGGGAAAACCATGTACCAGATGCTGATCTCAAGCGCCCGGGCGTACGCCCAATGGGATCTTGAGGTCTCCACGTCCATTTTGAAAAACCGCAAAAAGCTGCTCTTCCTCTTGGCCCTGGCAGTGCCGATTCTCGTCGTGTGCTGCGCCGAGGCCTACGACGCCCACGAAATGCTCGGCGGCAAGGCCGCGTACTCGCCGGCGTTCTACACCACCACGATCTTCCTGGCCTCCATCGCCGTCGGCCTGGCCGCCGGCCTCATCACCGGCTGCATCGGCGCGGGCGGCGGCTTCATCATCCCGCCCGCCCTCATGGCCGCCGGCGTCAAAGGCATTCTGGCCGTTGGCACGGACCTGTTCCATATCTTCGCCAAGGCCATCATGGGCACCACGATCCACAAGAAGCTCGGCAACGTGTCCGTGAAGCTCGCGCTGGCCTTCCTCATCGGCTCCATTGCCGGCACCTTCATCGGCGGCTTCATCAACAAGGGCCTGTACGACTACAGCCCCCTGGTCTCCGACATCTTCATCAGCACCATCTACGCCTTCCTGCTCGGCTTCCTTGGCTTCTACGCCCTCTTTGACTTCCTGAAGGCCCCCCGCGGCCAGAAAGTGCAGTCCGCCAAAGAGGCGGCCGCCAACGCCGGCATGACCAACCTTTCCCTCAAGCTCCAGAACCTCAACATCCCGCCGATGATCACCTTCGACGAGGACCTCGTTCCCGGCGGCCGCCGCCTCTCCGGCTGGATCGTGGCCTGCGGCGGCGTCTTCGTCGGCATGCTCGCCGCCATCATGGGCGTCGGCGGCGGCTTCGTCCCCTTCCCCATGTTCGTGTACGTCTTCGGCGTGTCCTCCATGACCACCGTCGGCACCGACATCCTGCAGATCATCTTCACCGCCGGCTTCGCCGCCGTCGGCCAGTACGCCATCTACGGCTACGTGTTCTACACCCTCGCCATCGGCATGCTTCTCGGCTCCCTGCTCGGCATCCAGGTTGGCGCGCTGACCACCAAGGTCGTCAAGGGCGTCCACATCCGCGGCTTCTATGCCATGTCCATCATCGCCGGCTTCATCAACCGCGCCTCCGTGCTTCCCAAGAAGCTCACGGAAATGGAAGTGCTCGACTGGTCTCCGGCGCTCGTCAACTGGATTGAAAAAATCGGCAACGTCGTCTTCTGGGCGGTCGTGGCCTTCTTCGGATTCTGGGTCTTCAGCAAGTTCGTCATGAACATCGGCAAGCTCAGAGGGGAGGCATAAGATGCTAGTTCGCGATAAGAAACACTTCGTCAAAGGCCTGCTGATGCTGGTTACCTTCGGCATCCTGTTCTGCGCGCTCCTCTTCCCCATCATGCGCGACGAGCGCGGCAACCACCTCACTGGCCTGCAGTACGCCGACAACGTCTTCAACGAGCTCTCCAAGGGCTCCTCCAACTTCATCCCCCAGTGCCGCCAGGTGTCCGACACCATGAAGGGCAAGACCGTCACCGTGAGCATCCCCTTCAAGAAGGCCGAGCTCATGGACACCGCCATCGCCGTCTTCAAGAAGGCCGGCCTTGAGGCCAAGAACGACAACGGCCGCTTCGCCTTCTCCGGCGACCTCGGCGCCATCCTCGGCCTCGCCACCGACATGAGCGAGAAGCTCTACCAGAACGATGCCAAGTCCGTTGTGGCCCTGCTCGGCATGGAAGCCGAACTGGCCAAGGTCGATGCCTCCAAGTTCGATCCCGCCCACAAGGACGTCCTGGTTCAGGAAGCCGTGGCCCTCAAGGCCGCCCGAGCCGTGTGGTACGCCCTGTCTCCCTCCATCAAGGCCCTGCAGAAGCAGAGCCTGGTGGGCGAAGCCAAGGCCGTTGACCAGGTCCTGCGCCGCGCCGTCGAACCCGGCAACAACTACTACAGCGTCGAGCCTGTCAAGGTGAAGGACCACATCGTCCTGCTCGCCGCCATGCTCATCTTCTACATCCTCTACACGCTGTGGTACGGCTTCAGCATCTTCGAGCTCTTCGAAGGTCTGGGCCTCGCCATGACCAAGTCCAAGGCCAAGGCGGAGAGCTAGTTTTCCCGAGCTCCTCTTGACTGTTGAGGAAAGCGTAACAGTCTGTCGCTCCGGGAGCGGTTCCCGGAGCGGCACCCCGAAAGCCGAAGGCGCCGTCCCACCCGGGGCGGCGCCTTTGGTTTCGTTTGACAGTGCTCGCGCGACGCAGATATAAACCACTTTCCACATCACATTTTTTTAGGAGGCTGGGGAGACAGCGATGCTAGACGTAGAGAAGCAGATGGCCCTCATCAAACGAGGCGCGGCCGAAATCATCGACGAAGACGAACTTCGCAAGAAGCTTTCCCGGGGGACGCCCCTGCGCGTCAAGGTCGGCTTCGACCCGACGGCCCCCGACCTGCACCTTGGCCACACCGTGGTCATGCAGAAGATGCGCCACTTCCAGGACCTTGGCCACACCATCGTCTTCCTGATCGGCGACTTCACCGGCCGCATCGGCGATCCCTCCGGCCGCTCCGCAACCCGCCCCCCGCTCACCGAGGAGCAGGTCAATGCCAACGCCGAAACCTACAAGCGCCAGCTCTTCAAGATACTCGATCCGGAAAAGACCATCGTTGAGTTCAACTCCCGCTGGCTCGGCAAGATGGGCGCGGCCGACTTCATCCGCCTGGCCTCCAGCTATACCGTGGCCCGGATCCTGGAGCGCGACGACTTCTCCAAGCGCTTCAACGCCAACCAGCCCATCGCCGTGCACGAATTCCTCTATCCCCTCTGCCAGGGCTACGACTCCGTCCACCTCAAGGCGGACATCGAAATGGGCGGCACGGACCAGAAGTTCAACCTGCTCGTCGGCCGCAACCTGCAGAGCCACTACGGCATGGAGCCGCAGTGCATCCTGACCCTGCCCCTGCTCGTGGGCCTCGACGGCGTCAAGAAGATGAGCAAGTCCCTCGGCAACTACGTTGGCATCGACGAGGAGCCCTCCACCATGTTCGGCAAGCTCATGAGCGTGTCCGACGAGCTGATGTGGACCTACTACGAATTCCTCTCCTCCAAGTCGCTGGAAGAGATTGCGGCCGTCAAGGCCGGCGTCGAGGACGGCTCTGTCCATCCCAAGACCGCGAAGGAAGACCTCGCCGAGGAGCTCGTGGCCCGCTACCACGGCGCCAAGGCCGGCGCCGATGCCCGCCAGGGCTTCAACGCCGTCTTTGCCGGCGGCGGCGTGCCCGACGACTGCCCCGAGGGCGAGTGCCAGAGCGGCGACGAGAGCCTGCCTGCCGTCATCCTGGCCACCTTCAAGCTGGCCAAGAGCCGCAGCGAGGCGCGTCGCAAGATAGCCGAGGGCGGCTTCTACATCGACGGCGAGCGCTGCACGGACGACAAGACGCCCCTTAAGCCCGGCAAGTACGTCATCAAGTTCGGCAAGAAAAGCTTCCTCAGGCTCACGGTCAAGTAGCTTGCAAAACGGCTTTCAGGGCGCCCTTCGGGGCGCCTTTGCGATCGGCTGAAGAATCCGCAAGGAGAGAGCGATGCAGAAACTCTACGTGGCCATGGTGGGCCTTCCCGCCAGCGGCAAGTCAACGCTGGCCAGGCGCATACGCGACGACCTCACCGGCGAAGGCATCCGGACCGCCATTTTCAACAACGGCGAGATGCGCAGGCGCGTTGCCGGACCCGACTCCACCAATGCCGAGTTCTACGCGCCCGACAACGAGGAGGGCAGGGATCTGCGCGAGCAGATAGCTCTCAAGAACATGGAGGAGGCCAGGCGCTGGCTCGAGGGCGTCGGCCAGGTGGCCGTGCTCGACGCCACCAACGCCAGCCGCCAGCGCCGCAAGCTCATCGAGGACACGCTCACCGACTATCCAGTGCTCTTTGTGGAGTGTCTCAACGAGGATCCCGTGCTGCAGGAGGCCTGCATACGCCGCAAGGCCAACCTGCCCGAGTACGCCACCTACGCCGTGGACGACGCGGTCACGAGCTTCAAGGCCCGCATCAAATATTACGAGTCCATCTACACGCACGTGGGCGAGGAGAAGTACTGGATGCAGGTGGACTCCATGGCCAACCGCATCATGAGCGAGAGCCCTCTGGAGGGCTCCCAGTTCTATCCCGCCATACGCGAGCTGCTGGCCAACTCCTGGGTCAAGAACCTCTACCTCATCCGTCATGGCCAAACCGACTTCAACGTGGAGGGGCGCATCGGCGGGGATCCTCTGCTCTCGGAAAAGGGCCGGTCCCAGGCGGATGCCCTGGCCAGGCACATGGAGGGCAAGGTCGTTGACTGGATCTTCCCCTCCACCCGGCGCCGCTCCCACGAGACAGCCTCCTACCTGCTCAAGAACAGGCCCCTCACCCAGGTCATGGCCATTCCCGAGTTCGACGAGATCAACGCCGGCCTCTGCGAGGGCATGCGCTACGCCGAAGTGCGCGAGAAGATGCCCGAGGTGACCCGGGGCAGGAACGCCGACAAGTTCAACTACTGCTATCCCGGCGGCGAGAGCTACGCCATGCTCCTGCAGCGCGTGCAGCGCGGCCTGCGCCGGGCGCTCTTCCTCTCGGGCGGCGCCTCCACGGTCATCGTGGGCCACCAGGCCATCAACCGCATCCTGCTTTCCATGTTCCTGCGCCAGCGCACCGAGGACATTCCCTACATGTTCGTGCCGCAGGACCACTACTACCATATCGAGGCCACGCCCCGGCGCAAGCTTGTGGAGCGCATACCCTACTCCCAGGGCCGCCGCTAGGCCGGCAGGGACAGGCATGGCCTTCAGTCGCTGAAGGGCCAGGGGCGGACCAGCAGCGCAACGTCCAGCGCGCAGAGCGCAAGGACCCGGCGCACCTCTGCCTCCTGGTCCTTTGAGTAGCGGAGCCGCAGCAGGCCCTTGCGGGCGTCGAGCACCGTGAAGAGGCAGAGGTGCCCGTGGCTTTCCAGCAGGGCGTGCAGCAGGCCGGACGAAGCGGGATCAAGGAGCCGCAGGAGCAGGGAGGCGCTTTCCCTGCGCTGCGCGGAGCCTTCCCGGTGCATGCCTACGCCATCCAGCCAAGCCAGCGCATGCCGGCCACGAAGGCCATGGCAAAGACGATGGTGGCGAAGAAGTTCCGGGTCAGGGCGCTCACGCCGATGGCGAGAAGACCCGCCAGCAGGAAGAGGTTGTCCAGGGGGTTGGGATTGAAGACCCCCTCATAGAAGAAGACGTCGGGGATGACGAGGGCAGCCATGACGGCCGCCGGCACGAACTCGAGCCAGTCCTTCAGCCAGCCGGGCAGGCTCCTGCGCAGGGCGTAGAGGGGCAGGAGGCGCGGACCTACGGTGCAGACCGTGCATGCCAGCAGGCAGGCCGCGAGGGGGCCGTGCTGTTCGAGAAAGGCGGTCATGCCTGCACCTCCCTGGACTTGGGCGCCGGACTCGAGGCGGCGGCTTCGCCGTCTTTGCCGTCTCCGCCGGCCTGCAGGCCGCCGTCGCGCTTCTTTCCGTGCCGGTAGATGACGGTGGCGATGGTGGCCGCGATGATGGTGGCCAGCACCACGTTCCATTGGCCAAAGCCCGCGGACTTGAGGGCCACCGAGAAGAAGGCGCCCATGACAGCCGTCAGCACGTGGAGCCTGTCCGTGCACTGGGGCACGAGCAGGGCGAGGAACATGGCCGCCAGAGCGTAGTCGAGGCCGAGGGGCTTCACGTCCGTGACCAGCCCGCCGCAGAAGACGCCGGCTACGGTTCCGCCGACCCAGCCGATGTGGGCAGAGCACGTCGCCGTGAAGACCGCCGTCTTGTTGAGGGGCCAGCCCTTCTGGAAGGCCGTGACGTGGAGCGCGAAGAGCTCGTCCGTGATCTGCCAGCCGTAGAGCAGCCGGCTGAAGCCCTTCAGCTTCCCAACGTAGGGGAAGAGCGCCACGGCCATGAGAATGTAGCGCAGGTTGGTGACGAACACCGCCACCGTGGTGGAGAGAATCCCTGCGCCGGAGCACCACATGGAGAGGGTGATGAACTGTCCGGATCCGGCCAGCATGAAGACGGACATGGCGATGGCGAGCGCTGGCGGAATGTGGTTCTGGACGCACAGCACGCCGAAGGCGAAGGCCACGGGCGCGTAGCCGAGCGCGATGGGCAGGCCGCGGAAGAAGCCCAGGCGGAAGTTGGCGGCTGTGCCTTCAACGGCCTGGAACTGGGGATCGGCAGAGGATGGCTGTGGCATGAAACGAAGAGCTCCTTGGCGAGAAGCAGGTTTTATAGGAGGAAAAGCAGGGGTCGGCAAGGGCGTCAAGCGGGATCGCCGTTCCTGCAGTCCAGGGGGAGAGTCGTGGCGGTTCAGGGAGACAGGCTGAGCGGCCTGGTGGCGTTCGTAGCGCTGGCATGCCGTCAGGGGTGGGTTGGGACGGCAACTCATTGAATTTTTTATTTATCACTACATGTTGATATCCTAATATCAATGTTGGCGACGCAGTGAACAGGCTTGGGACGCAGGGGACAGGCATGGCGGTTCAGGGGGAGAGGCCTGGCGATGCAGGGAGACAGGTTGAGCAGTCTGACGGCGCTTGCAGCGCAGGCATGCCGTCGGGGGACAGGGAAGGGGGGGCAACTCCTTGAAACTTTGATTAATCACTAAATGTTGATATACAAACATCAATGTATCAAGAATAATTGATTTATGTCAAGGCAAAGGGCGGACGCCTGTGCTGAACCTGTCCCGAGGCTGGCCTGGGCCGTGTCCGCAGCCGGCCAGGCCTTGCCGGCCAAGCCTTGTCGGCAAGGCGGCACGCAGCTGAACTGGACGTCACTTCAAGCAGCGCTTGAAGGTGTCCTGGCGTTCTTTGGCTTGCACTTTGCGCCCAACGGTGCTTTGCTTCGTCCTCGTTCAGGCCCCGCCGGGGCCGGCAAGCCATCTTCAAGCGAGGTCGACCATGCCTGCGGAAAAGCTCTACGCCATCATTGGACATCCGCTGGGACACAGCCTGAGTCCGGCACTGCACAACTGGGCCTTTGGCGAGACGGGACATCCCGGCGTCTACATGGCCTTCCCCCAGGAGCCGGAAAAGGTTGCTGGCTTCTTTGCGGCCATGCGGGCGCTGCCCATTGCCGGCGCCAACGTCACCATTCCCTTCAAGGTTGAGGCCCTGCGCCAGGTGGACGGCGCCAGCGCCGTCGCCAAGCGCATCGGCGCTGTCAACACGCTCTACTGGCGGGACGGGCGGCTCCTTGGCGAGAATACCGACGTGATCGGCTTCATGGCTCCCCTGCAGGGCCGGCGCTTTGCCAGCGCCCTCGTGCTCGGCGCAGGCGGTGCCGCCAGGGCGGCCGTTGTCGGCCTGCAGGAGATGGGCGTTCCCCGCGTTGCGCTTGCCAACCGGACCTTTGCCAAGGCGGAGAGGCTGGCCGCCGAGCTCGGCTGCGAAGCCCTTGCCTGGGAGGAGCGCGAAGGCTTCGCCTGCGATCTTGCCGTCAATGCCACAAGCCTCGGCATGAAGGGCGCCCGCGAGGCGGAGTCGCCCGTGCCGGCATCCTTCTTCAAGGGCGCAGGGCTTGCCTACGACATCGTCTACACGCCTGAGCGGACGAGGTTCCTTGCCGATGCCGCATCGGCAGGCTGGGAGACCCAGAGCGGCGCAGCCATGTTCGTCGAGCAGGCCAGAGCCGCCTTTGCGCTCTGGACAGGCCTGGAAATGCCCAAGGAAGGGGCCTATGCCCTCGTGCGCGAGGCCCTTGCAGCCAGATAGGAGAAAAGCCCATGCCCTTTCCCATGACGCCTGCCGTGCAGGGGAGCATCTTCGTCTTCATGCTCGTCTGCTCCAACGTTTTCATGACCTTTGCCTGGTACGCCCACCTGAAGAACATGGCGAGCGCCCCTTGGGTGGTGGCGGCCATCGCCAGCTGGGGCATTGCCCTGTGCGAGTACCTCATCCAGGTGCCGGCCAACCGCCTCGGCTACGGCGTCTTCACCCTGCCGCAGCTGAAGATCATCCAGGAGGTCGTGAGCCTCGGCGTCTTCATTCCCTTCTCCGTTTTCTACATGGGCATGCCCGTGAAGCTCGACTTCCTCTGGGCCGGCCTGTGCCTGCTGGGGGCGGTCTACTTCATGTTCCGCTGACGGAGGACGCATGGAAGCGCATCTGCGGCGCTCGGCATCCGCCTCGACGAAGAAGGCTGAAAGGCACTGGAAAAGCGGGCTCTGGAGAGCGGCCTCCTCGTCAAGGGCTACTGCATCGACGAGATGCGCCTGCGGACAGGAGGGGTCGAGTTCAGCTTTCCCGCGCGGGAGGAGGACAGGACCGCCACTGGACCTGCCAGGCGCTTCTGCCGGGGCTGCGACGTCGGCATCTATACGAAGTCTGCTGTTTCGATTGCACGCGAAGAGGAGGCGCTGGCCGCCGAGGACATTCCCGAAAGCTGCATGCTGACCGGCATTGTCGATTCGCTGCTGGACGTCGGGGACGGCCCCTGCAGGATTTGCGCCAGCGTCAGGCTGTGGAGCGGCGGGGAGGAAAAGAGCCTCCTGCCCGTTTCCGTCTTTCTCAGGCATGCCGACGTCAAGTCGCGCCTTGCCCCAGGCGACTTCGTGGACATGGAGCCTTCTCTGGTCGCCAAAAGCTTGATCTGCTACGAAGAGCTTCCCGACGACCCGGAACTGGAGGCCGAGGCTCCCCAGGCCGGCGTGCTCCCCCCGCTTGGCGTCATTCGAAGGCGGCTGGCGGTGGCACCTAGCGAACCCGGCGGACGGATGGTGCTGGTCGATGCCGAGATAGCGGACGTGGCCTTCGAAGAGGCCAAGGACATTCCCTTCTGCTCTGCCAGAGAACTGGTGCGTCTTTCCGCAAGAACGCCGTACGGCATGATCGCCGTTGTGCACGTGGCAGACAGGCTCACCCAACGCCAGCGAAGCTGCTCAAGCCCGGCAGCCGCGTCCGGATGGAAGGCTGGCTCGGTGGAGACCTGTGCTTCGACTGCGGCGAGGAAGGCGTCTACTTTGAAATCCATCACGATTTAGAACTGCTTGCCGTCTGCCTCCGCCAGCGAAACCATGCCCGGGCCATGAGAGTCTTCTCCGGCGCCTGCCGCTTCACCTCCCCGCGCGGCGTCAG
>ODAI012414141.1_pt1 | contig 41639 bp, 44 predicted proteins | sample 1539321 | NCBI WGS metagenome assembly ODAI01 (sample SAMN02144231, study PRJEB22623) | gut metagenome | biome: sheep rumen | host: Ovis aries | place: New Zealand
ACATCAAGACCGCTTCTTTCTTCAAGGATAGAAGTCAGCTTTTCAACCTTTTTCATATCGGGCATTTTTCACACCCCATTCTCGTATGTTTTTCTCTACCCGTGACGATGCGTGTCGATGGTGACGGTCTTTTAGAGACCTCACATTCATCGTCACGACCTTGAGGAAACCACTTGAACTTTTTTATCAATTATGGTATAATCATTAAAAAGCTATTGCGAGGTGATTGTATGGAGTTCAAATTGAATGATTATCATAGAAATGTATCTGATGAAGAATTATTGAAAGATATTCTACGAGTTGCAAAAACTCTTGGGAAAAGCACAATTACTCAAAAAGAGTATATGAATAACGGTGGAAAATACCATTGGGCTACTATTAATAAAAGATTTGGTAGTTGGCTTAGTGCATTATTATTATGTGGCCTTACTCCGTCAAAAAAACAAATAGATACTGCTTCTCGGACGTTTACTAAATCATACATTACTTCACAAGAATTGATTGAAGATTTACAGAGAGTTTCGGTTCTACTGGGAAAGAAAACATTTTCAAGCGGAGAATACAATCAAAATGGGAAGTATTCATCTGCTACTTATTTTAGCAGATTTAAAACATGGAATAATGCTTTGGCTTCTGCCGGATTAATCCCATTTGAAGTTCCGTCTGGCAAACGAGTTAGTGAATATGAGTGCCTTGAAGAGATTGAACGTCTTTGGATAAAACTCGGCAGACAACCGACCACCACTGATATAAAAAATGGCATTGGTAAGTATTCACTTAGTGTTTTTGAAAGTCGATTCGGAACATGGCGCAAGGCACTTGAATTCTTTGTTTCCTACATGAACGGCGAACAGGAAGTTGAAAAAGCCGACATAATTGATGATGACATACAACTTCCCGATGATATTCAAGATCGAATTGAGAATGAAATGCCAAGGCATAAAACCAAAAGAGATATTAACCTCAGAATGCGTTTTTTAGTTATGAAACGTGATAATTTCAAGTGTTGTATGTGCGGTCGTTCTCCTGCGACAACTCCAGGATTGGAATTACATATCGACCATATTGTACCGTGGTCAAAAGGCGGAGAAACTGTAATAGATAATCTACAAACACTATGTAGTGATTGTAATTTAGGTAAAAGTGATATAGAATTATAAAAGGTCGTCATTTGCTTGACGACCTTTTTGAGGTTCGGGGAATCCTCGACCAGCAAGCGGTTAGCGGACTGCCTAACGCGATGCTGGCAAATAATTCTTATATTGTTCCGCTAAGAGCAGCGTGCATATGGCAGCCTTTTCACATCTCTTGATAAATGTGCATATTATATAGCAAGTGAGGTGTTTTTTATGGATAGTGCCGTTTTAATATCAGCAGCTGTTATGTTCTTAATTGCCGCAGCAGAGATATCATGTCTTTTCATCTGCTCTAAGTTCAGTCAGAAACGCTACCCGCTCACAGCTGTCATACCTTTAATTGCAGACGATGATGAACTCCCGGACAGACTGGAATACATTTTGTCAGTCACAGAGCGTGGAGCCTCCCCTGTTGAACATATCTTACTTCTCGATATGGGCGCTGATGAGAAGCAGATGAACTATTGCAGGCTGTTCTGCAAAAGCTGCGGTATTGCAGAAATAATTACCTGCGATGAAATGCGAAAAAAATTGTCAGAAATATTTGCATTTCAGACGAAAACATAGTATAATATATAGTGAATGTTTTTTCTGGAGGTGAGGACGTTGGACGATAAGCCGCTTCATATCGAAGGTACAATTGAAAATATACTCTATAAGAACGAGGAGAACGGTTATGCAGTCGTTGATCTCGATGCCGGAGGCGAGCTTATCACAGCTGTCGGCGATCTTGGTGACGTGGAAGAAGGCGAAGGCCTTATCCTCGAAGGAGAGTATACTGCACATAAGAAGTTCGGAACACAATTCAGAGCGGTATACTGCGAAAGGAAGCTTCCGGATACTGTAGTGAATATAGAAAAATATCTCGCCTCCGGAGCAATTAAAGGTATCGGTCCGGGACTTGCTAAAAAGATTGTTTCTGTTTTCGGAGAAAGCACTCTCGACATCATGGAAAATGATCCTCACCGGCTCAGCGAGGTAAAAGGTATTTCCGCCTCAAAATGTGAGGAGATAGCTGCAGAAGCAAAAAAGATCTTCTCTCTGAGATGCATTATGTCTTTTCTCTCTCAGTACGACATAAAATCACAGTATGCTATGAATACATACAAAAAATTCGGCGGTGACGCTATGGATCTGCTCAAAACGAATCCATATCTGCTCTGTGGAGATGATATTGACCTTGAATTTGAAAAGGCCGACTCTATCGCATTTGATATGCACTTCGAGCGCAATTCCGATAAACGTATCATAGCCGGAGTGCAGTACATCCTTAAAATGAATGCAAATGCAGGTCACAGCTGTCTTCCCCTTGTTATCCTATGCGACAAGGCTCAGAGCTTTCTCGGAATATCCGAATCAGATTTTTACTCCGCATATAACTATGCTCTGGATGAACATGAGCTTTTTGAATACTGGAAAATAAGACGAGAATATGTTTATCTTCCCGACTATTTCTATGCTGAGCAATTTATCGCCGATCGTATAAATATACTCAGGAATTTCTCTTCCCCTGAGGATTTCGATTATGATACCCTTATCAATATCGAAGAGGAAGAACACAACATAAAGTATGAAACTCTTCAGAGACAGGCAATAACCTCTGCTGTTTCAAGAGGTCTGATGATACTCACAGGCGGTCCCGGAACCGGAAAGACCACCACTCTCAACGCTATAATCTCTATTTTCGAGAAAAAAGGCTCCCGTGTACTGCTGGCTGCTCCTACCGGAAGAGCCGCAAAGAGAATGTCTGATCTTACCGGATATGAGGCAAAAACTATACACCGTCTCCTCGAAGTAGTGTACGACTCAGGCGGAAGAACTACTTTTGCTCACAACGAGAATAATCCGCTTGACTGTGATGTTCTTGTTGTTGATGAAATGTCAATGGTAGATGTTATCCTCTTTGAGAAGCTTCTTCGTGCTGTAAGACTTGGCTGTAAGCTTATTATGGTCGGTGACAGCGATCAGCTCCCATCGGTAGGAGCAGGAAATCTCCTCGCCGACCTTATCGACAGCGGCACTGTAACAGTCATCGCTCTCAAAGAGATATTCCGTCAGGCTCAGCAAAGCTGTATAGTCACAAACGCACATAAAATTGTGTCGGGAGAATACCCCGATCTTTCACGCAAAGACAGTGATTTCTTCTTCTTCAAGCGCAGTGACCCTGTTATGGCAGCATCACTTCTATCAGATCTTGCTCAGAAAAGACTGCCAAAAGCCTATGATCTTGATCCGATAAATGATATACAGATACTTTGCCCATCAAAGAAGGGAATACTTGGTACTGTTGAACTCAACCGACTGCTGCAGGACAAGCTCAATCCCCCATCTCCGGACAAGCAGGAACATAAAGGCTACCTCTATATCTTCCGTGAGGGCGACAAGGTCATGCAGACACGGAATAATTACGATATAGTCTGGAAAAAAGACGGTGAACAGGGAACTGGTATCTATAACGGCGACATAGGACGCATTATCTCAGTAAATAATATGGACAGATTTGCAGTCATCGATTTTGACGGAAAAATTGCGGTCTATACATTTGATCTGCTGTCTCAGCTCGAACTTGCATATGGTGTCACCGTTCATAAAAGCCAGGGCTGTGAGTTTGAGATCGTCATCATGCCTCTTATGGGAGGCTTCAACAGACTCGCCTATCGCAGTCTGCTATATACTGCTGTTACAAGAGCAAAAAAAATGCTCATTATCATCGGGCAAGAAGAGGATGTCTATAAAATGGTAGACAATAACAGAAGCGCAAGGCGGTATTCCTGCCTGAAAGCCATGCTTTGCGATCCACGCTCCGATATAGATAACAGCGGACCTTCATCTTTCCCGTTTGCTGAGAATGATGATACAGATACAGAAAGAAAGGATTTTTAAAATGGCAAATACAGATATAGGTATCGATCTCGGTACTTCAAATATAGTCATGACTATGGGCAATAAGGGAGTTGTGCTCAGCGAGCCCTCCGTTATCGCCTACAATACCCGCACAGAACGTGTCCTTGCAGTCGGCAAGGAAGCCTATGAGATGATAGGAAGAAATCCGGACTATATTGCTGTTGCAAGGCCTATCAGCTCCGGTGTTATCTCTGATGATGATCTCGCTCACAGCATGATCCGTGAGTTCATTCTCAAGGTTACCGGACATCAGCTGCTGAAGCCTCGCATAATCATATGCATCCCCTCGTTTATCACCGATATTGAGAGCCGTGCGGTAGTCGATGCGGCAAAGAGCGCAGGCTCACGTCAGGTTTATCTCATTCAGGAACCTATCGCCGCAATGATAGGTGCAGGTGTGAATATAACTAAAGCAAAAGGTCATCTCATTGTAGATATCGGCGGCGGTACAACTGATGTTGCTATCGTTTCTATGAACGGTGTTGTGACCTCTCATACAATAAAAACTGCCGGAAATGCCATTGACCGCTCGATAATCAAGTATATGCAGAATAAGTATAAGCTGCTTATAGGAGAAAGAACTGCGGAAAAGGTAAAAATGGAGCTGTGCAATCTCTACGACCCGAGCGATGAACGTACATACATGGTTAAGGGCAGAAGCCTGCTGAAAGGACTTCCTGCACAGGTGCTTCTCAGTGAGACAGAGCTCTTTGAAGCTATCGAGGACGATACCTTCGCTATTATGGAAGCAGTACGAAAAGTCCTTGAAGATGCTCCTCCGGAGCTTGTCGGTGATATCTATGACAACGGCCTCCTCATGACAGGCGGAGGCGCTCTTCTGGGCGGACTTCCTCAGCTTATAAAGCGCACCCTCGGTATCAACTGCAATATCGCCAAGGATTCTATTAACTGCGTCGCTAAGGGCACAGGTATGGCTTTCGGCAGGATGACCACTCTCCTCGACGGCTTTGAGGCCGCAACTGTTTACAAGTACAGGTGATGTTATGAATTATATTTCACGTCAGGTCATTCAGGAAGCTCGTGAGAAACATACTGATATGATCAAAAAGATGTCAAAAGCTATGTTAGGAATATGCTTTTTCTTTGTAATTATCATTACACCGGAATTCATATTTCTGAAAAAGATACTGGGAACTGTCTATATGCCTGTAATGCTTATTCTTGGCATCGTTCAGATCTTACTTGTTTTTCTGACACCCTATATCGTAGGATTTTTTGCATTCCGCAAAACGGAGGGCGGACTCAATTCCATACGTCTGAACAGGTTCGCAAAAAAATACAAGAAGCTCTTTTTCCTAAAAAGCACTGAAATAGCTTCCGACAGGTATCTGAGCTATCTTTGCAGCGTTATCCCTGCGGAAAAAAACAAGTTTAACCGCTTCTCTTTGCTATGCTCAAAAATGTACGCTCATATTGCCAGACTGGAAGTCGAAAATGCCTACCAGACCCTGCAGGAGCTTGAGCGCACATTCGATCCGAAAGTACACTATCAGCTTGATTTTGTATACGCTAAGCTCTCCTATGCGATGCAGTTCTGTTCATATGACGAGTTCAAAAGGCTCTGCGATGATAATCCCGCTCTATATAAAGACAGTCTTCGCAAATATGAATCGATCCTGGGATATGCTTCATTGAATGTTCATGACCTGCGCCAGACCGGAAGATATATGGAAGCTATCGATCAGCTCGACAGCTTTCTCGACTTTATGAAGCTTGATCTGGATCCTGCAAATGTATTGGAACCCAAAAAGCTTAATAACAAAATATATACATACGCACATCTTCTTCTCGATAAAGCAGCAATGTATTTTGCTGCCGGTGACCGTGATAAATGTCTTGATTTTGTAAATGAATCAGATAAGTATACTCAGATGATCACCTGCGAACTTCCGCCCCTTTTCCTTAAAGACCATAAGGATATTATGATGATGCTTTATCCTCGTGAGGAGAAACAGTCTCAGCCCCTTGACTGATTTGAAAAAAAGGGGTATAATATAAAAAGTATTTCTTTAAGGAGTGTTATTATAATGAGTGAATGTACACACGATTGTTCAAGCTGCGGAAGCGATTGCTCCAGCAGACAGGAACCTCAGAGTTTACTTGAAAAACCTAATCAGATGAGCAATATCGGCAAGGTCATCGGAGTTGTCAGCGGTAAGGGCGGTGTCGGAAAGACACTGGTTTCTTCCCTTCTTGCTGTTTCTATGCAGAGACTCGGAAAAAATGTCGGAATCATGGATGCTGATATAACAGGTCCGTCAGTTCCTAAGGCCTTCGGTATCCATACTAAGGCTGATGCCTGTGAATTCGGTATAATACCCGCAAAGTCCAAAATGGGCATTGATGTTATGTCTGTAAATCTTCTCCTCGAAAATGAAAGTGATCCTGTTGTATGGAGAGGCCCCGTTATCGCAGGAGTTGTCAAGCAGTTCTGGACAGATGTTATCTGGAAGGATATTGAATATCTCTTCGTTGATATGCCTCCGGGAACAGGCGATGTTCCGCTTACTGTATTCCAGTCACTCCCTGTTAACGGAATAGTTATCGTAACTTCTCCCCAGGAACTTGTTTCTATGATCGTTGAAAAGGCCGTTAAAATGGCTCAGCTCATGAATATACCGATTCTCGGAATAATAGAGAATATGAGCTACTATGAATGTCCCGACTGCGGCAAGCGTCATAATATATACGGCGAAAGCCACATCGAAGAGATCGCTTCACAGTACAATATCCCCGTACTGGCTAAGCTTCCTATCGATCCTCAGCTTGCAAAAATGTGCGATCAGGGTACTATCGAGCTCTTTGAAGGTGAATGGCTCAACAGTGCGGTTGAAAAGATCGCTGATATGTAAAATTTCATCTCCCCTTAATGGGGAGATTTTTTCTTGACATACAGCCTGTGTCATGGTAAAATAATTATGGAACTTTTTAAAGGATGTGTATATATGAAAATAATCCTTGCTTCCGGCTCTCCAAGACGCCGTGAGCTTATGAAGTATATTACCGATGATTTCGAGGCAGTATCCCTTGATGCAGATGAAACTCTGCCGGATAATATTGAACCGCTCAATGCTTCGGAGTATCTTGCTCTTGTCAAAGCTCGTGCCGCTGCTAAAAAATATCCTGATAATATCGTTATCGGATGCGATACTACTGTGATTTGCGGCAATGATATCCTCGGTAAACCTTCCGATAAAGATGACTGCATCCGCTGTATAACAGAGCTTTCAGGAAAAACTCATCAGGTCGTTACCGGCTGTGCGATAATTTATCACAACAGCGTAATCTCATTTTCAGAAGTAACTGACGTTGCTTTCCGTGATCTGAGCAATGACGAGATCACTGCATATGCTTCAACAGATGAGCCATATGATAAAGCCGGCGGATACGGTATACAGGGAAAAGCCTCGGAACTTATAGAAAATATCAACGGGGATTTTTTCAACGTTGTTGGCCTTCCGGTCACACGACTGTTCAATGAGCTAAAAAAATTTTATAATATAATCAAGGAGAAAAAATATGAATTCAACTGCTTTTCATAACGCTGACATACTCCTCCCTAAGGAGTCCGTTGACACTTACAAATGGTCTGTTATCGCCTGCGACCAGTATACAAGTGAGCCTGAATACTGGGATCAGGTATATTCAAATGTAGGCTCTGCCCCCTCTACTCTTAACCTTATTCTGCCTGAGCTCTACCTTGAAGAGGACAATGTTGCTCAGCGTATCGACAACATTCACTCCTCAATGGATAAGTACATCTCTGACGGAATTTTTGACGAGTACAAAAACGCTATGGTTTATGTAGAGAGAGTTCAGGGAAACGGTATACTCAGACAGGGTATCGTCGGAGCTATCGATCTTGAAAAATACGATTTCTCCAAGGGCAGCACCTCTGAGGTCAGAGCAACTGAGGCTACAGTTATTGAGCGTATCCCTCCCCGTATAAAAGTCCGTCAGGGAGCTCCACTTGAACTTCCTCATATAATGATCCTTATAGATGACCCTGACTGTACTGTTATTGAGCCTCTTGCTGCTAAGTTCGGCAGCATGAAAAAGCTCTATGATACTGATCTTATGCAGAACGGAGGCAGCATCAAGGGATTCCTTATGAATGATGAGCAGCAGGAAGAAGTTGATTCTGCTCTCTGTGCATTGGCTGACGAAAGTAAATTCCTGAAAAAATATTCCCTCGATAGATCACCTGTCCTTCTCTATGCTATGGGAGATGGAAATCACTCACTTGCTACAGCTAAGGAGTTCTATGAGCAGCTCAAAAAATCTGAGCCTGACAAGGACTTCTCAAATCACCCTGCAAGATATGCTCTTGCTGAGATCGTTAACCTTCACAGTGACGCTCTTAAATTTGAGGCTATACATCGTCTTGTTTACGATGTTGACTGCGAAAAGCTCCTGAAGGAACTGGCTGATGCTCTTGGTCTTTCCGAAACTGAGGTTTCAGATCAGTACGTTATCTGTAGTTACAAGGGCCAGGATAAAAAAATGTATATCCACAAAAAGAGCTCCAATCTCTCAGTTGGTTCACTCCAGAACTTCCTCGATCAGTTCATAAAAACAAATGGCGGAAAGATAGATTACATCCACGGAAGCGATACCGTAAAAAATCTTGCTGAAAAGCACTCCGGTCTCGGATTCATTCTCCCTGATATGGACAAATCTCAGCTCTTCCCCACTGTTATCAAGGACGGAGCTCTCCCCCGCAAGACTTTCTCAATGGGTCATGCTGAGGATAAGCGTTTCTATATGGAAGCAAGAAAGATAACACTCTGATAAATACTAATATAAATGAAAGGGCCTTGCTATCACGCAAGGCCTTTGATGTTTATCTGCTTTTTCTATCGAATCCAACAATGTCTTTTATAACTTCACCGGCTATGATAAGTCCTGCAACTGACGGGACAAAGGCATTGGATCCCGGTATAGCCCTCCTCCCCACAGAGGCTTCCTCATTCAGTATGACTCCTTCTGCAGGACTTAGAGGCTCTTCTTTTGAATAGACCACTTTAAGCTTCTTTACTCCCCTTCTTTTCAGCTGATATCTCATGACCTTTGCAAGCGGACATACTGAGGTCTTATATATATCAGTCACTTCAAATGCTGTTGGGTCGACCTTATTACCAGCACCCATTGAGCTGATTACCGGTACCCCAGCTTCCTTCGCTTTCATGATGATCTCAAGCTTTCCTGTAACAGTATCAATTGCATCGACTACATAATCATATTCACTGAAATCAAAGTCCCCAGATGTTTCAGGCATGAAAAATGTTCTGTAGATCTTAACATCACAATCCGGATTTATATCATGGATGCGTTCTTTTGCAACATCTACCTTATATTTCCCGACACTGCTCAATGAAGCTATTATCTGACGGTTTATATTTGACAGACTTACTTTGTCATTATCTATAAGGTCAAGCGCTCCAATACCAGACCTTGCAAGCGCCTCAACTGTATGTCCGCCAACTCCGCCTATCCCGAATACTGCAACTCTTGCTCCTCCGAGCTTTTCCATTGCTTCATTTCCGAAAATAAGTGCAGTGCGTGTGAATTGTTCAAGCATAATTATGTCCTTTCTAAACACGAAAAACTTCGGCACATTACGCACCGAAGTTTTTTATTATATTGATCTTGGTATCTTTTTAATAACAGCCTCGTAGATAACTACAGAGCTTACAGCTCCCATTATACCCTGAGCGATATTTCCGGCAAGCCCAAGAGAAGCTGTTGCTACAGAACCATACAGAACTGCTTCAAAAGCAAAATATCCGATTATCATTATCAACTCAGCAGCTATTGCTCCTACAATACGTCCTCTGAGGCCATGTGTCTTACCTGAAATGAGGCGATATACTCCATAGGATACGCCGGCCATTGCTCCCTTTATCACAAGAGTAGCCGCTGCATATACAGCATATCCTGCAAACAGGTCAGCAAGCGCTGATCCGATTCCGGAGGATGCCGCTCCGTATGCCGGTCCAAGTACCCATGCTGAAACGTTTACCAGACAATCACCAAGGTTCACATATCCCTTAGTAGGTGTAGGTATCCTTATCAGCATTGTTGCAACACAGGTCAGTGCTGCAAATACTGCAGACAATGTTATTCTTCTGAGTTTTTTGCTGTTCATAAATTTTACTCCTTTTATGGCAGAAGCCGTAAATTACTTTACTGCGTCAAATCCCTTCTGAAGATCTGCAATAATGTCATCAATGTGCTCTGTACCAATGGACAAGCGCACAGTTGTAGGCTTTATTCCGGCAGAAAGAAGCTCTTCTTCGCTAAGCTGTGAATGAGTTGTGGAAGCCGGATGTATAACAAGTGACTTAACATCTGCAACATTTGCAAGAAGTGAGAATAGCTCAAGGCTCTCAGTGAACTTCTTTGCAGTTTCTGCATCTCCCTTGATGTCGAATGTGAATATAGAGGCAGCTCCATTGGGGAAATATTTATCATAGAGCTCCTTAGCCCTGCCTGTCTCCAGTGAGGGGTGATTTACCTTCTCTACCTGAGGATGAGATTTAAGGAAATCTACTACCTTCAGTGCATTTTCAGTATGTCTTTCAAGACGGAGAGAAAGTGTCTCAAGTCCCTGTAAAAGCAGGAAAGAGTTAAACGGAGATATTGCAGCACCCTGATCTCTGAGGAGAGTAGTTCTTATCTTTAATATGTAAGCCAGATTGCCGCAGGCCTCTGTGAAAACTACTCCGTGATAAGACGGATTCGGCTTTGAAAGTCCGGGGAACTTATCATTCTGTGCCCAGTCAAATTTACCGGAATCAATGATAACTCCGCCCATTACTGTACCATGTCCGCCAATGAACTTTGTTGCTGAATGTACAACGATATCAGCACCATGCTCAATAGGTCTGAGCAGATAAGGAGTTGCAAATGTGTTATCAACGATAAGAGGTATGCCGTGCTTGTGAGCTATTGCGGAAATTGCCTCTATATCGATAACATCTGAATTCGGATTTCCAAGTGTTTCAGCATAGAATGCCTTTGTTTCAGGTCTGATAGCCTTCTCGAAATTCTCCGGATCGCTGGGATCAACAAATGTTGTGCTGATTCCCTGATCTTTCAGTGTGTGAGAAAGGAGATTGAAAGAACCCCCATAGAGATTTGTGGACGATACGATATGATCTCCTGCAAGTGCAATGTTCTGGATGGCATATGTTATTGCCGCAGAACCTGATGCAACAGACAGTGCTCCTGCACCGCCTTCAAGAGCGTTGATCCTCTCCTCAAATACTGAAGAAGTCGGATTCATCAGTCTTGTATAGATATTTCCGGGCACTGTAAGTCCGAAACGTCCTGCTGCTGTAGCTGAATCCTTGAATACATATGAAGTTGTAGCGTAGATCGGAACTGCTCTTGCATCTGTTCCGGGATCCGGATTCTCCTGTCCTGCGTGTACCTGAAGTGTTTCAAATTTATAGTTACTCATAATAATCACCTTTCATAATCAAATTAATTTCTACCTTTCCTGTAGGTTATATATATTATAACCTGCCATCCTGACTTTGTCAATAGGATAAGTAGAATTCGCTTTCTATAGAAAAATTATGAAAGGTTATAGATTCAGTCTATAACTGATACTTTACCATAAAACAGGGAGACTAAGAGTCTCCCCTGATGATTATTTTGTACCGAACATTCTGTCTCCGGCATCACCGACACCGGGAACGATGTACTTGTCTTCATTAAGGCCGCTGTCAAGAGAACCTGCATAGATCTCTACGTCAGGATGAGCTTCCTGTATAGCTGCAACACCCTCAGGTGAACAGATAATACACATGAACTTTATGCTCTTTGCGCCCTTTTCCTTAAGGATGTTGATAGCTGTTACTGCTGAATTACCTGTTGCAAGCATAGGATCAACAATAATAGCATCTCTCTCTGCAATATCCTCAGGGAGCTTGGAATAATAGTGAACAGACTCCTTTGTATCCGGATCACGGAAAAGTCCGATATGTCCTATCTTTGCAGCTGGAACCAGCTTTGTCACACCGTCGACCATACCAAGTCCTGCTCTGAGGATCGGTATGAAAGCAAGCTTTCTGCCTGAGATTATCTTTGTCTTTGCGACTGCAAGAGGAGTCTCGATCTCTATTTCCTTAAGAGGGAGATCTCTTGTTGCCTCATAACAGATAAACATTGCTATCTCAGATACCAGTTCTCTGAATTCCTTTGTACCTGTCATTTTATCTCTTAAAAGTGATACCTTGTGCTGAACAAGGGGATGATCGATTATATGTACATTTGCCATAATATTCTTCCTTTCAGTTCTTTTTTTCGATTTCAGTTATAAGATCAACACGGCGCTTATGTCTGCCGCCTTCAAAACCTGTGGTGAGGAAAATCTCTGCAAGCTCACAGGCAAGTCCGGGACCTAAAGTCCTTGCACCCATGCACATTACATTTGAATCATTATGCAGCCTTGTGAAGCGAGTAGAAAACGAATCCGAGCAAAGAGCAGCTCTTATTCCGTTTATCTTATTTGCAGCGATAGACATTCCTATACCTGTTCCGCAGATAAGGATGCCCTTTTCAGCTCTGCCGGATGCTACTTCCCCGCAAACCTTCTCCGCCATATCAGGGTAATCACAGGGTTCACCGTCTGTACCCATATCAAGGAATTCAAAGCCCTTTTCAGAAAGCGCTTCTATAACTGCCTTTTTAAGTTCCACTCCTGCGTGGTCACATCCTATTGCTATCATTTAAACAACTCCAATCTGTTTATTAAGCCAATATAGATATTTTATTTCTGTCTGTCCTCAAGGTCTTTTTCAGCCTTTACCTTCTGAAGGTAGGAGACTTCAAGCTCCTCAGGAGCAATATGCGGTTTTGAGGCTCCTGCGAGGCATACACCGGCAGCATTCTGAAGCCGGCTCTGCGGTGGAGATATTATGAACATAGGCGAATTGTATTCGGTAAAGAACTCAGCCGCCCCGTCTCCGCAAAGCATAGTCTCCTTGCCGGCAAAAGCAAGCTCCTGAGCAAGCTCATCACGGGATATGAGCCTTTCCTCACATATCTGTTCGATGCTGAAGCCGTCGCTCTTATAAATACAATTATATACTATATCTCCTCTTGCCTTCATTATTGAGCAGATAAAACCTTTATATGCTATATTATTGCAGGCAAGTCCTTCAAGGGTAGAAACTCCGCAGCATTTGATATCAAGGCCGAAGCTTAGAGCTTTGACCGCAGCCACACCTATCCTGAGTCCTGTATAAGACCCCGGTCCTGCTGCAACAGCGACAGCACCGACATCTGTAAGCTTCTTCCCGGACTGGGAGATAATATCCTTTACTATAGGCATGATGACCTGCGAATGAGTTTTCTGTGTGTACAGAGTATTCTGTGCAAGAAACAATTCCTGCTCAGTATCGAATAATGCTGCTGAAGCAGTCTTTCCTGAGGTATCAATCCCAAGAATCAGCAAATCTGCCACCGTCCTCTATAATGATCTCACGCTCCGATTCACTGAGCGTATTCAGTGTGATATAAATGGTGTTTTTCGGGAGAAATTCATCAATATTCTCCGACCACTCCACCGCAGCAACGTTTTCCTCAAACGGATAATCGTAAAAGCCGGTAGATTCAAGGTCATCTCCGTTTTCGATACGATACATATCAAAATGATAGAGATTAATATCACTGCCACGGTATTCATTTACAAGGGCAAACGTGGGAGAGGTAACGTTATCTCCCAGACCAAGGCCTATGGCAATACCTCTTGTGAATGTAGTCTTCCCTGCCCCGAGGCCGCCTTTATAAGCGATCATATCTCCGGCTTTGAGAAGTCTGCCAAGCTTTTCGGCAGTATTTATAGTCTCCTCAGGAGAATGTGTTATAACCCTTATCATATCAGAAAAGTCCTGTTATATTGCCGTTGTTATCGCAATCGATATTGAATGCAGCAGGGCTCTTCGGAAGTCCGGGCATTGTAAGGATATCGCCTGTATATATGACAACAAATCCTGCACCGGCAGAAAGCTTTGCATCACGGACTGTAATATTGAAATTCTTAGGCTTGCCAAGAAGTGCAGGATTGTCAGAAAGTGAATACTGTGTCTTTGCTACGCATACAGGGAGATCACGGAAGCCGATAGCTTCTATCTCCTTTATGGCCTTCTCTGCCTGAGCTGTAAATGTAACTCCATCTGCACGATAGATCTCTTTGGCGATAGTCTCTACCTTGTCCTTTATAGAGAGCTCTGTGCTGTAGAGAGGCTTGAACTCTGAGCCGTTATCTGCACAGAATTTAATTGTCTCGCAAACCTTTTCTGCAAGGTCGATTCCGCCTTCGCCGCCCTTTGCAAATACCTCACACATGGATACTTCAACACCCATGTCTGCACAGAAATCCTGAACGAACTTTATTTCCTGCTCTGTATCGGATGCAAATCTGTTAACTGCAACAACGACCGGAACATGGTACTTATGCATATTCTCTATATGAGTCTGGAGATTTACGATACCCTTTTCAAGAGCCCACATATTCTCCTTGGCAAGATCGTTCTTCTGAACTCCGCCGTTATATTTAAGAGCCTTGATCGTTGCAACAAGTACAACGCAGGCAGGTGTGAGACCACCGTAGCGGCACTTGATATCAAAGAACTTCTCAGCACCGAGGTCAGAACCGAAGCCTGCCTCTGTAATACAGTAATCTCCAAGCTTAAGAGCAAGCTTTGTTGCTCTGATGGAGTTGCAGCCGTGAGCAATATTAGCAAAAGGTCCGCCGTGGATAAATGCAGGATTATTCTCAAGTGTCTGTACGAGGTTGGGCTTGAGAGCGTCCTTGAGCAGAGCAGTCATTGCTCCGCAGGCCCCGAGCTGACGTGCAAATACAGGCTCACCGGAGTAATTGTATGCTACAAGTATATTTCCGATACGCTCCTTTAAGTCTGCGATGTCTGTTGCAAGACAAAGTATAGCCATTATCTCTGAGGCAACAGTGATATTGAAACCGTCTTCTCTGGGAACTCCATTGGCCTTGCCGCCCATACCGATAACAATATTTCTGAGGGCTCTGTCATTCATATCGAGGCATCTCTTGAACATAACTCTTCTGGGGTCGATGCCAAGCTCATTTCCCTGCTGGAGGTGGTTATCAAGCATTGCACAGAGGAGATTGTTTGCAGCAGTGATAGCGTGCATATCTCCGGTAAAGTGCAGGTTTATATCCTCCATGGGGACAACCTGTGCATATCCGCCGCCTGCTGCACCGCCCTTCATTCCGAAAACAGGGCCAAGTGAAGGCTCACGGAGTGCAAGTACTGCATTTTTTCCTATACGTCCCATTGCCTCGGCAAGTCCGACGCTGACTGTAGTCTTTCCCTCACCGGCAGGTGTAGGATTGATAGCTGTAACAAGTATCAGCTTTCCGTCATCACGAAAAGCCAGCTTTGAATAGAGATTTTCAGAAAGCTTAGCCTTATAGTGTCCGTATGGTTCAAGGTCATCTTCTTCGATTCCCAGTCCTGCAGCGATCTCATTGATCTTCTTCATCTTCGCATTCTGGGCGATTTCTATATCAGTTAACATAAAACAGATACCTCCGTTCAAAAGTCTATATTTAATTATATCACTATTCTCTGAAAAAAGCAAGACTATTTAAACCCTCATCATAAAAATATAGTTGTAATAATATATTAATTGACATGATTCGTCAGATGTGATAAAATAATTATGAAAAAAACTTGTCAGGAGGATCATCATTGAAAAAGAACAGAATACTCCATATATCATCAGCTGCAGCCGCTTTGTTAATTCTCACAGGCTGTTCTTCAAACAGCAGCAGTTCATCTGAAGCAGATGCTCCGGTAGAAAGAACATCTCCGAAAAGTATCTCCTTCGCATGGCAGGATGCTTATAAATCACTGCTGGAAAGCTTCAAGACTTCTTCAGACTTTGCTAAGGATTCACGTTTTGACCTTAGAGATATAGATAAAAACGGAACTCCTGAGCTTATCATCTCACCTCTTTCCTCCCCGGCTACTGCCTGCCAGCTCTATACCTTTGAAGACGGCAATATCATCGACCTGGGTGATAACGGCGGATATGGATGCTTTGAATTCTATCCGTCCAACGAATACATAAGCAATGAACACAGTGGTCAGGGCTTTCTTATCGGTGAATTCCGCCGGCTGGTCGACGGCGAATTAAAAACAGAACTCAGCTACTACAATAATGCCGATTCCGCCTCCTCGGGAGCTGTTATAACCTATGAGATCAACAAGGAAGAGGTTAGCCTTAAGACTTATGAGGAATCACTGGAGATCATCAAGAGTACTCCTTCTATGCTGATAGGAAGAAAATTTACTTTTGGTGATGCCTCCATAGAAAACGCTGTTTACTGCTCGGAGAGCTGGGGCGCTGTTCTTACTGAAAATGAGAAGATGCTGTACAAAAACAAGCTAAATGAACTCATGGAGCAGTATGATGAATATGCTGCATTTGAGCTCTGTGACCTTGATAAGGATGATGTGCCTGAGCTTATTTTCTCAGAAGGAATTGCTCCGGAATCTTCCTGCCGTATCTTTATTATCAAAAACGGCGAGATGACTGAACTCGAAGGCAGATATGGCGCCAACGGCCGCATAGGTCTTGATGCTGAAAAGGACGTTTTCTTCTCAATGGATTCTCCAAATGGAAATCAGTGCTGGAATCTTACCAATCAGTCCCTTGATAATTACGAAAAATCCGACAGCATAATCGAGCTCGGAAGGAAAAATCTCCTTACTTCATACTCGATATCAGCGGTTCTTCAGTGATCCGGCGGCATTATGGCTAAATCAAGATATATCTATACCTGTAATCAGTGCGGGTATGAGAGCTCAAAATGGAACGGAAAATGCCCTTCATGCGGCGCTTGGAACAGCTTTGAAGAAGAGGAGGCCTCCCCTGCTGCCTCAGCAGGACGTTCATCCTCTCAGTCAGCCCACGATCTTTCAGATAATATTCTTGAGCTGGAGGACATCGGTGTTGACAGTGATGTAAGATATGATACAGGCATCGGTGAACTAAACCGTGTTCTGGGCGGAGGTCTCGTCAAGGGTTCGCTTGTCCTTCTCGGCGGTGAACCCGGTATCGGAAAGTCCACCATTCTTTTGCAGATATGCCAGTTCCTTGGAGAGGAACATTCAATACTCTATGTTTCAGGAGAGGAATCTGCCCGTCAGATAAAGCTCCGTGCTCAGCGTCTTGGAGTGGATACCGAAAACCTTTATCTGCTTACATCAACTGATGCTGAATCTATTGCGGAAACGATAGCTTCAAGCTCTCCGGATATAGCGATCATAGACTCTATCCAGACCATGAGCATAAGCCGTATCACTTCAAGTCCCGGAAGCATAACTCAGGTCAGAGAATGTACTAACCTTTTTATGCATACCGCAAAAAATCAGGAGATCCCCATCATTATCGTCGGTCATGTTAATAAGGACGGTGCTATTGCCGGCCCGAAGGTCATGGAACATATCGTTGATGCTGTACTTTACTTTGAGGGGGAGCGTCATCAGAGCTACCGGCTTCTGAGAGCTGTGAAAAACCGTTTCGGCTCCACAAATGAGATCGGTGTTTTTGAGATGCGTGACAAAGGACTGCACGAAGTGGAGAATCCCTCTCAGATGCTTCTTGCAGGAAGGCCTCATAACGTCTCCGGCACCTGTGTAGCCTGTGTTATGGAGGGCACAAGACCTATTCTTGCTGAAGTACAGGCACTGGCTGCCAAAACCAGCTATGCAGCTCCCAGAAGAATGGCCACAGGCTTCGACTTCAACAGACTTAATATCATAATTGCCGTTCTTGAAAAAAGACTGGGGATATTCCTTGGCTCACTTGATGTTTATCTGAATATTGTCGGCGGTTTCAGGCTTGATGAGCCGGCAGGAGACCTCCCAGTGGCAATTGCACTGTATTCAGCTGTTATGGACAGAACTGTGGATGAACAGCTTATCGCATTTGGCGAGATAGGCCTCGGCGGAGAGATCAGATCAGTCTCTCATATCACTCAGCGTATTAGAGAAGCTGAGAGAATGGGATTCACGACCTGTATCGTCCCAAAGCAGTCAATGTCAGCCGTTGATCCAAAAGATTATTCCATAAATATAATACCGGCCTCGTCACTGAAACAGGCTTTTGGCATTATAAAATGAATATGAATGCTTCAAGCTGCTTCACTTAGCATGATGCTTTTACAGTCAAGCCTGAAGCAACTTCAATAGCGTATTATTAACGGACCATATATCATGGTCCGTTTTTTTCTGAAACTGTTGCATTTTCTTCTGTTTTTCTTTCAAGCAGATATATTTTCTCGGCTATCTCACGAAACAAAGGCGCAGCTGCATCGTTACCATATCCTCCGTCCTCTATCAGTACAGTAAGGGCATACTTAGGTGAATCTGCCGGAAAGAAGCCTGTTATCCAGCCGTGACAATACTCATTTCCTTCATCGTCATATCTCCCGGTCTGAGCTGTTGATGTCTTTGCTGCAATCTTCACTATCGGAGAATAAGCATTTGCGTTTTCATTGTCCCTTATCGCCGCTGTCATCATTCTTCTCAGACCGGCTGATGTGTCACTGCTTATTACTGCAGATAATTGAGGATGCTTTTCATTCGCTGTATTTTTACCGTCAACAGTTATCCCCTTTATCAGTCTTAATACAGGGACCTGCCCGCCGTTTGCTATAGCACAGGTCATCTGATTCACCTGTAAGGGAGTCGCTGAAAGCTTTCCCTGTCCGAATGAAAAATTCGCAAGCTCCGCCGGAATATCAAGATCATTAAGCGAAGGCAATACTCCGGAGGAACCGACTATTCCTGCACATAAAGGTGTTTCCCGTCCGAAACTGAGATCATGGGCGAGCCTTCGGAAACTGCCTTTATCAAGTCTTCTGCTGAGGGCAATAAAGTAAGTGTTGCAGGAATCTGTCAGCGCCTTTGTCAGATTTTCTTTTCCATGTCCATCGTATTTATGGCAGTTGAATCGCTGACCCTTTATACCAATGCTCCCGGAGCACTCATAGATATATCCTTTTTTCCCTTCATTAATAGCCTCACAGGCTGTGACAAGCTTAAAAACCGACCCTACACTGTAGGAGTAAAGTGCCCGGTTTATGAGCGGACTTTCAGGATCAGCTATAGCCTCTTCTATCCTGTCAGGAGAATATCCCGGAAAACTTACCAAAGAGAGAATATCTCCGCTGTACACATCAGAGAGAACTATCGCACCTTTAGCTTGATCTTTCACTGCATTTTCGCATATTTTCTGATGATCCCTGTCAATTGTCGTTACTACTCCGCCAACATTACAACTGCTTTCCCTGACCTTCTTACCGTCACCTATCAGAACTCTTCCAAAGCCGTCACAGGTATAAGTGACTGAGTTTTCTCCGCTTTCATTTCTCAGTATCTTATCATAGGCATATTCTATTCCGGATGCACCCTTTCCTTCAGAAAGATAGCCAATAATATGCTGTGCAGTGTTGTCTTCACTATATCTTTCAGGTATCTCAAAAACGGTAATTCCCTCAGATGAAGGCATCTCCTTCCTGCACTTTATCACATACGGAACAGTACTGCTTCTGTGTTTTTCCAGTTCCTTTTCATCGTAAGCATATTCTTCAACAGCTTTCATATCAGCAGCATACGGTACTATAACTGCATAATACTCACTTTTCTCATTTACAAGCGGCCGCATTTTGCGGTCATATATAGTCCCCTGACTTTCTCCTGCTCTTATTGTAAGCTCTGAATACTCATCAGCAGCCTTGATATGTGTGTTATCCATTGACAGTATGAAATAATCAGAAGCAATTACAGTAAAGATCAGGAAAAAAACTGCGGTAAGGATGATTATCCCGCTTTCTCCTCTTTTTCTTATCAAAAAAGATCACCTCACTGATATTATTGACCAGCGGGGTGATCTTATGCTTTTATTCAAGAATAACTGTAAACGGACCGTCGTTGAGGAGTTCAACTTTCATATCCGCTCCAAATGAACCCGTTTCCGTGTGAACGCCTTTATTCCGGCAGTAATCCACAAAATACTCATAGAGCTTTTCTGCCTTGTCAGGCTTTGCTGCCTGTATGAAATTAGGTCTGTTGCCCTTACGGCAGTCAGCATAAAGCGTAAACTGCGGAACTACAAGGAGAGATCCTCCCACAGCTGACAGGTCAAGATTTATTTTTCCGTTTTCATCGGAAAAGATCCTGAGATTGATTATCTTGTCTGCAAGTCTTCTGCAGTCATCCTCTGTATCATCATGGCCTGCACCGAACAGAAGCAGATAGCCTGTGCCGATACTTCCGATAAGCTCTCCATCGACCCTGACAGAAGCTCTGGTTACCCTCTGGACTATTATCTTCATGTTACTTCCTCACTATATCAAATCCGAATGGCTTAAGAGATATCCTGTCTTTTCCTACAGAATCGATAACACTGTACATTGCCTTCGGAAGTCTTATTTCTGCTGATTCATCTGAGTTGTTGAAGAAGAAAATGAAATCATCAAGTCCGTTTGTTCTTGTTGTGACCTCTACTCCGTCCGGAAGATCATTCAATCTTGGGATACCAGTCTGAAGCATTACGTTTCCGGCAAGACTCTTATAGAAATCAAGCTCGCAGACAGTGCCGACATAATATATTACTCCGCTGCAATAGCGATTCATAGTCACCGCAGGACAGCATCTGTAGAATCCGTCGTCGTACTCTGCATAGGCTTTAGCCGTTGTAAGACTTAAAACATCGCACCACTGACTGCAAGAGAAGCGGTTGCCTGCAAAATCGACAATGGTCTGGTTATTATTGCCGATGGGATCATATTCTGATACCTCAGCACCTACAAGCTCCTTATATACTGTGGGAAGAGGCTGCATGATGCAGTTATTGTTCTGATCCTTGACTCCGCTGCGATTTGTGAGGATAAGTGTACCGCCGTTTATTGCGTACCTGTATATATTCTCAGCAGCCGCTTTTTTATATACAAACATAGCCGGAGCAATAACTACCTTATAAGACGAAAGATCTGCCTCAGGTGATATAACATCTATATTTGCTCCATATCTTGAAAATGCAGCATGGAACATCCTCAGCTGCTGGATATAGTCGAATCCCTCGGTCTGAGGCTGTATTTTGAATGCCCATTCGTTTTCCGGAGAATAAAGTATTGCTATATCAGATACTATCTCGGTGGTATCGATAACTCCCATTTTTGTCATGGACTTGCAAAGCTCTGAAAACTCATTGAACCTTCTGCCCGGAACATTGCTGTGGTCGATAAGACCGTGCCAGAACATCTCAGCACCTGTAGCGGCTGTTCTCCACCTGAAATGCATCACTGTGTCTGCACCGTGAGCTATAGCCTGAAGAGAATATCCCATTATCTGCCCCGGTCTTGTGGTTCGGGACATAGGTGCCCAGCTTCCTGTGGGGCCGCTGAGCTGCTCCATTATCCAGAACTTGTGCCCTTTTATTCCCCTCATCATATCAAGATAGAAAGAGTGTGAATAGAGCTCATCCTTATCTGCCGGGATGCTGACAGGAGGATAATTGTCAAAGGAGACAAAATCTGTCTCATCAAACAGCTTGTATACATCAGGCATATTATCGCTCATCCACGCATTTACAGTCACCCTTGCCTTGGGTATCTCACGCTTGATTATCATTGCTATCTCTTTGACATATTTTACCGTGCTCTCTGAACAAAAGCGCCTATACTCAAGACAGAGCGCCGGATTCTGCCAGCCCTCGGGATAGGATGTAGGTGGCTGTATCTCAGAGATATCACTGTATTCACCGCTCCATACACTGTTTCCGAAAGCATTATTGATATTTTCGATTGTGTCATGCTTATCGATCAGCCATTCCCTGAACTTCCTCCTGCAATCATCACAGGTACAGTTATAGGCTTCAAGCTCATTATCTATCTGCCATGCAACTATCTGATTATTAGAGGAATAATGCCGTACTATGCGCTCCGTTATACGTTTTGCGTAGGACATGAATACATCAGAATTGATACAGCGGTGGCCTCTTATTCCGGTCTGTATCGGTACTCCGTCAAGTCCGCAGCGCACTATCTCCGGGTGAGTTCTGTAAAGCCAGAGCGGAGGGCAGTTAGTCGGAATACCCATAACTACATCTATACCATATCTTGCGAATATCCTCATCAGTTCGTCCAGCCAGCCAAATACGAACTCTCCGTCCTTCGGTTCAAGCTTGGACCAGGCAAACTCTGCAAGACGTACTAATTTGACACCGGTCTTTGCCATCAGCTCAGCGTCTTTCTCCCACAGTGAGCTGTCCCACTGTTCGGGATAATAATCTACTCCGATCTTCATAATATCCCTCCTAATTAATATTGTATCCGATAAGCTGGCAGTTCTCCATGAACCAGCCTGCAAATTTCTCTGTGGACATATCATTGAAATAGGTCTCGATAACTCTGCATACTCCGCCGTGACTGACTATAAGAACGGTTTTGTCATGATATTTACGGATTATATCATCCAGCGCAGAATAAACTCTGTGACTGAGCTGAAGAAGAGATTCACCGGTTTGCCCCATTCTTACACCAAAATTTATCTTGTTATCAGCAAAGCCGTCTGTAAACCGTGTCTTGCCTTCATAACAGCCATAATCCCATTCTCTCAGACGTTCATCTGTGATCATATCTATCCCGTTCTTTTCAGCAATTATACGGGCAGTTTTTTGTGCTCGCTTCATAGGGGAAGCAATGATGATATCTATACATCCAAGCTCCCTGACCTTTTCTGCAAGCTCTTCAGCCTGCGCTATACCGGTCTCATTAAGCTCTATATCAGTGGTCCCGAGTATAGTATCGGTCCGGTTGTACTCTGTCTGTCCGTGTCTTGTTGAGTATATCTTCAATATATCACTACCTGTAATCAGATTTTCATTGCACGTTCGATCTCTGCCCGTGCATTATCAAGCATAAGCGCAGTCGGAGATTCTCCGCCCATTATTCTTGCTATCTCAGCCACACGGCCTTCCATGTCAAGCTGAGTGACACTTGTCTCGGTACGGTCTCCGACGATATTCTTTTCGATCATAAGATGATTATCCGCCATAACCGCTATCTGCGAAAGATGAGTAACGCATATTACCTGTCTCATTTTGCCTATCTCACGAAGCTTTATGCCTATCTTCTGGGCAGCTTTTCCGCTTACTCCGGTATCGATCTCGTCAAATATCATAGTGGGGATGCTGTCCTTATCAGCAATTACACTTTTCAGCGCAAGCATTATCCTTGACAGCTCTCCGCCGGATGCAATCTTTGAAATAGGCTTCGGCTCCTCACCTTTATTTGCGGATATGAGAAATTCTACAGTGTCCATTCCGTTGACAGTCAGCTTTCCCTTCTCATGTCTTACAGCTATCACAACTCCAGACATATTGAGAAACTCAAGCTCCGCTGTTACCTGAGATATAAAACGCTCAGCTATCTTTTCACGATACTCAAACAGGGCTTTGGCCTGCTCTGTAACTGTATGAAGGAGCTTATCACGCTTATCTGTCAGTTCCTCTATCTCACTTCTGGAGCTTTCAAGCTGCATTATCTCACGGCAGGCTTCATCATAGATGCGGATAAGTCCCGAAACATCCTCTGCATATTTTCTTTTCAGCTTATTGATGCTGTTCAGTCTTGTGCCGAGATAATCAAGCCTCTGGCCGTCAAGCTCGATCTTATCCGCAAGTGCTTCGAGCTCCGAGGCTATATCTGCAAGCTCTATCTCAGCAGCAGAAAGTCTCTCATACAGAACATTAATAGCCTGATTGGAATCGGTATATCCCGATATCTCATTCTCGGCTGATACTATCATATCATTTGCTGCTTCCTCGCCTGTTATAGCCTGTACAGCAGCCTTCACCGCTATGATAGTCTTCTCTGAATCCTTGGCAGCTGAATATTCCTTTTCAAGTGTTTCATCCTCGCCCTCAGATAGTTCAAGCTCGCCTATATCATTGATAATATCATTCAGATATCTGCTTCTTTCGATACGGCTCTGTTCCTGCTTCTTTAGTTCTCCGAGACGTCTGGCAGTATGCTGGAGCTCACGGAATGAAGCTCTGTAAGCATCGAGCAGAGTATTGTCTCCGCCAAAATCATCGAGGATTTTCATATGCTTATCGCTGTCAAGCAGCACCTGATTATCATGCTGGCCATGAATGTTTATAAGCATAGCTCCTATCTCTTTCAAAAGAGAGGCAGAAGCAGTACGGTGGTTTATCCTTGAAACACTTCCCCCGTCTGCACTGATCTCACGGGTAACACTTATTTCCTCGTTATCATGTGATATCCCAAGCTCGTCAAGTTTATCACATATATCAGGTGTCAGGTCAGTAAAAAGTGCAGTTATAACAGCTTTATCACAACCTGTACGGACTATGTCTTTTGTACAGCGCTGTCCAAGAACAGCATTTATGCCGTTGATAAGAATTGATTTACCTGCGCCTGTCTCACCTGTAAAAATATTCAGTTTTTCATTAAGGGGTATAACAGCTTCTCGTATAACAGCAAGGTTCTGTATATAGATCTCTTTCAGCATTTATATGGTTTACCTCCCGGGAAAAAGCTCATTCCGGAATTTCTTTGAGAGCTTCTTTGCGTCAGCCTCACTGCGTACAAGTATGAATATAGTATCATCACCTGCAATAGTACCTACTATGCCCTGATGATTTACGGAATCTATAGCTGCACAGGTACCCTGCGCCATTCCTGCACGGCATTTCAGCACTATCGTATTCATAGCGTAATCAACAGATATGACTGCCTCTTCAAATATGCTTTTTTCAGCAGCAGCAGTGGCAGGAAGAGTATACCTGTATACACCCTTATCATCTCGCTGCTTTACAAGTGAGAGCTGCTGGATATCTCTTGAAAGTGTGGCCTGTGTTGTCTTTATACCACGCTTCCCCAGCAGTTCTATCAGCAGTTCCTGTGTTGCCACAGGCTGCTCGTTTATTATCTCTAAAATTGCTTCGTGTCTCCTGTTTTTCATTTGTTCTCACCAGCTTTATTTGATCGGTCTGCAAAGCTTTCGGCATACAGACTCATGGAATGAATTGCCTATAAGATTGATGAATTTTATATTATGCCGTCCCCGGCATATCTCTATTGAGGAGTTCTCGTGAAGGCTGAAGTGAAGCTCTCCGTCTACATTTATTACCATACACTCGTCTCCGGAAGTCTTATTTGTAAGTCTCAGCTTCCGCCATGGAGAAAAAAGTGTAGCCCTTGAAAAAAGTGAGTGCGGGCAGATAAGAGTCATCTCGATACATTCCAGATCAGGCTCTACAACAGGTCCTCCGGCTGAAAGCGCATATGCTGTGGAACCGGATGGTGTACTGAACAGCACTCCGTCTGCTCGGTATTTCCCTACAAGATAGCCCTCGGAATAGACCTCAAAATCACATATCCTGAAGCTTCCGGAGCGCCCGGAGACTTCATTGAGTGCGGTGTGGACTGTATCTCCGCCCTCCTCATGAAAGGTGATATCAAGGGTCATACGCTCAGAGATCTCATAATCCCCTGTTCGGAGAAGCCGCAGCCTGTCAAGCTGATCTGCTTCCAGTCCTGCCATAAATCCAAGTGTACCGGTATTGATCCCAAGCAGCTTGGTATCCTTTCCCATAAGCATCTTGGCACAGCGGAGGATGGTTCCGTCTCCGCCAATTGCGATCACAAAATCCGATGTCTCTGCGGCACGGGATATATCCTCAAATATTACAAATGGCTTGTCAGAAAATTCTTCACGAAATTCCTCGCTGACGCTGACTTCTATACCTGCGTCATGAAGAACATCGCAAGCCTCTCTTGCACACGGCAAAGCATTTTTTTTCTGAAAATTAGGATAAAGTGCAGCCTTCATCATTCACCTCAAAGCTGTCTGAAAGCACTTTCTGCAAGTCCTTTCAGATCGTGTATTTTCGGAACATCCGGCTTCTTGACCAGATGAACGAGATATTCAATATTTCCGCTTCCTCCCTTGATAGGAGAAAACGAGTATGCCTCTGTTACGAAGCCAAGTCCCTGAGCATAGGCATCGATGTCGGAAAGAACTCTTACATGAACTCGTTTATCTTTAACGATACCATGCTTACCTATATCTGACTTTCCGGCCTCAAACTGTGGTTTTATGAGCAGAGCAGCTTCCGAACCGTCCGATAAAAGCTCATATACCTTAGGAAGAATAAGCTTCAGAGAAATGAAGCTGACATCAGCACAGATAAAATCTACTTCTCCGCCAAGATCATCTGCTGTGACATTTCTTATGTCAGTTCCCTCCATATTGACAACTCTGTCATCATTACGCAGAGATACTGCAAGCTGATCGTGTCCCACATCAACGGAAAAAACCTTAACAGCACCGCATTTAAGCATATATTCCGTAAAACCGCCTGTAGATGCACCTATATCCAGACATCTTTTTCCAGTCAGATCAATGCGGAATTCCTTTACTGCTTTTTCAAGCTTAAGTGCTCCTCTTCCGACGTAAAGCTCCTCCTCAGACGAAACTATCTCATCATCCGGACAGACCTCATCCGACGGCTTGACGGCTTTTTTGCCGTTAACAGTCACACTGCCTGCTCTTATCATTTCCTTAGCACGTTCACGGCTTCTTGCAATGCCTCTTGAAACGAGCTCTGCGTCAAGTCTCGCCATACATGACGCTCCTTTTTCTTATATAGTCAGCGATCTTGTCACAGCTCATACCAAGATCACTGAGGATCTGTTTGACAGAAGCCTGCTTGATATAGCCATTAGCAGTAATTCTGCTGTAATCGCCGCTGTATCCGTATTCTGCCAGCAGGTCACCGAATTTTTCGGAAATACTTCCCTCGCCCATACTCTCCTCAAAGAATACTATGCGCTTATATTCTGCGATCTCTGCGATTATACTGCGGTTGATCGGATATATCTTTGTAAGCTTAAGTATATCACAGTTGATCCCGTCAGCATTGAGAAGGCCATGTGCCTTATAGACCTCGTTATACAGCCTGCCATAAGTTATCATCAGTGTATCCGCAGGTTTCTCCTTAACAAAAAGATACTCTGTACTTATTACACTTTTGTTGAAAGCAACATCCTCACTGCCTCGTGGATATCTGATAGCAACAAGGCCCTTGTTTGCATATATTGCTTTATTCAGGCACATTTTCAGCTCATCATAGCATGATGGCGAATAGATCGTCGTATTCGGAATAGACGTAAGCATAGGAACATCAAGAAGTCCCTGATGTGTCTCGCCATCCTCGCCTACTATACCCGCACGGTCAATGCCGAGAATGACATGAAGATTTCCGATGGAAACATCATGTACCAGCTGGTCATATGCTCTTTGCAGGAATGTTGAATAAACTGCAAATACAGGTATCTGTCCCATAGACGCAAGTCCGCCGGCAAAAGTTACTGCGTGCTGTTCAGCTATCCCCACATCAAAAAATCTCTCCGGATACTTGAAGTGGAAAAACTGAAGGCCTGTTCCGTATTTCATTGCAGCAGTTATTGCAGTAAGTCTGTCATCCTTTTCAGCGAGCCGGACAAGCTCTTTTCCGAATACCGTTGAATAGCACTCACAGACTGACACCTCAGGATTACCGGTCTCAATATCAAATTTCGCAATTCCGTGGTATTCTCCCGGATTCTTTTCCGCCGGCAGATAGCCCTTTCCTTTAATGGTCTTTGCATGGATTATCACCGGACGATGATAGCTTTTTGCCATATGGATGACCTCTTCAAGCTCACGGAGATCATGACCATTTACAGGACCGAGATAAACAAATCCCATGTCCTCAAAAAGAGTGCTCTGCTCAAACATCTTGTACTTCATCGAGCTCTTGATGTTGCTGATACTCTTCCTTATAGGCTTTCCCACAAGAGGAAATTTGTCAAGGCCGTTTTCCACAGCTCTTTTTGTATTAAGATATTTCTCAGTATTCCTGAGAGATGTAAGATACTTGGCAAGAGAGCCTACGCTCTTTGATATGGACATATTGTTATCGTTGAGAATAACTATGAGGTTCTTGTTCTTATCACGGCCGCAGTTATTGAGTGCCTCGTAGAACATACCTCCGGTCATTGCTCCGTCGCCGATAACTGCGACTGCATAGTTGTCTTTTCCCTGAAGCTTCATCGCCTCTGCGATGCCGCAGGCCACAGAAACTGATGTACTGCTGTGACCGCTTATAAATACATCGTGCTCACTTTCATCAGGCTTAGGGAAACCTGATATGCCTCCACGTCGGCGTATGCTCTGAAATTTATCAAGTCTTCCGGTAAGTATCTTATGGGTATATGACTGATGTCCGACATCCCATACGATACGGTCCTCCGGAGAATTGAAATTCCTGTGTATCGCCATTGTCAGCTCAACGACTCCCAGGTTAGAGGCAAGATGTCCGCCATTTTTTGACACTGTGGTTATGAGCAGATTCCTTATCTCACCGCACAGAACAGCACACTGCTTCAGGGACAGATTTTTCAGATCTTCCGGAAGCCTGAGCGAGTCCAGTGAGACTTTCATTTCAGAATTTATACTTTCCTTCATTTTATACGATGCGGAGATCCCGGCTTTATCGCACCTGTCCCCACAGCTCCTTTATGTTAATTCTTCCTTCTGAGGAGCATATCTGTAAGCTCCCTGAGGAAACTGTTATTTTCAAAATTCTCAAGAAGAAGCATCGCTTCATTTGTGATATCCTCAGCAATAGACTGAGCCTTCTCAACACCGTAAAGAGTGACAAATGTGGTCTTATTTTCCTCCTCATCACTTCCCACAGGCTTTCCAAGTTCTTCAGTGGTACTTGTAACATCGAGGATATCATCCACGATCTGAAAAGCAAGTCCCAGCTTATATCCGTAATCAGCAGCAGCACTTATCTTCTTTTCATCTGTTTCACCGGCACATATGCATCCCATTATGCATGAGACAGATATGAGGTCGCCTGTTTTATGTCTGTACATATTCCGGAGATTGGCTTCATCGACATCATTACGCTCTTCATTCTCCATGTCAATGACCTGGCCGCCTATCATTCCGTTTTTTCCGACAGCTCTTGCAAGATGGCTGATGATACTTATTTTCTGACTGTCCGAAAGCTTGTCATCACCGGATATAACTCCGAACGGCAGAACTGACAGTGCATCTCCGGCAAGAATAGCCATTGCCTCACCAAATGCCTTATGGCAGGAAGGCTTGCCTCGCCTGAAATCATCATCATCCATTGCCGGAAGATCATCGTGTATCAATGAAAATGTGTGTATCATCTCGATAGCAGCCCCGGGTGCAGCCGCATTTTTATAACCCCCGCCGCAAGCCTCGCAGAAGGAATAAACCAGAACCGGACGGATCCTCTTTCCGCCTGCTTCCAGGGAATAATTCATTGCATCGATAAGATTTTTCTGAGCTTCCGATGAGATCTCATGCTTATTATACTCTTTGAGATTAGCCTCTGTGAAGCTGATATATTCATTAAGTTTTTCCTTAAATAAACTCATTTCAGTCTTTTTCCGGCTCTGAGCCGTTAACCTCCGTAATTTTTAAGCGGGCTTCATCGAGCTGTCTGCGGCATTCTGCCGATAACTTAAGACCGTCCCCGTACAGCTCCACCGCCTTTTCAAGAGGGATATCCCCTCGTTCAAGCTCCGATACTATCGTGCTTAGCTTTGATAAATTGTCCTCGAACTGTATTTTTTTAGCCATTGTTTCACCATTTTTCTATGACCTGAGCTTTGGCGCCTCCGGTCCCGAAATTTATTTTCAAAATATCACCTTCGTCCGCATCGTCAGACGAGGCAATAAGCTTGTCATCTTTATAAACAAGGGAGTAACCTCTCGCAAGCACCTTTATCGGACTCAATGCATCAAGCTTTGCGATCTTCTCAGCAAACTCACGTTCAAGACGTGAAAGATACGCAGAAAAAGCTGCTGCAGTTCTCTTTTCCAGAGAATCTATCCTCTGTCCTGTAAGAAGAAGCTTGTTTTCAGGAGACTGTACCGACAGCCTTGAAGAGATAAGTTTGTATTTTCCTTCTGCACGGTCGAGACATGATCTGACGGCATTATCAAGTCTTTGTTCAGACTGAGCAAGCCTGTCATAAAGCGACTCTGCTGACGGAGCAGCTATCTCCGCCGCCGCAGAAGGTGTAGGAGCCCGCATATCTGCAACAAGGTCTGCAATGGTATAATCTACCTCATGCCCAACTGCGGATATGACCGGTACTTTACAGTTATATATAGCATAGGCAACTTTTTCGGTATTGAAGGCACTAAGATCCTCAGAGGAGCCTCCGCCTCTGCCGACAATAATGACATCACAGCCTGCTGACTCAGCCTTCAGGATACCCTGACAAATAGAGTCCGGAGCAGATTCTCCCTGAACAACGGCATTTACAGCTACAAGCTCTCCGATGGGATATCTCCTGGAAAGAACATTGACTATATCCCGTACAGCCGCACCGCTTAATGATGTGACTGCACCTATCTTTACTGGCATTGCAGGGATAGGCCGCTTATGCCCAGCATCAAAAAGTCCGGCAGCAGAGAGCTTCTTTTTCAGCTGTTCAAGAGCAGCACCGGCTTTACCGGCACCCTCAGGGAGTATATCATTGACATACAGCTGATATGCACCGTCACGCTCATACACAGAAATACTTCCGGAAACTATCACAGACATACCGTCCTCTGGCTCAAATTTAAGCCTTGAAGCTGCCGAGGCGAACATTACAGCCTTGATTGAACTCTCTGCATCCTTAAGCATAAAATAGCAATGTCCGCTTCTGTAGTGATGAACGAAATCACTGATCTCTCCACGAACCATTATGCCCTGAAGATTCTTGTCCCCTTTAAGCCGGAAACCTATATATTTATTGATCTGAGTTACAGTAATTACTGGCATTATCTCTCTCCCACGGTCTTAAGATAACCATATATCGCAACACCTGCTGCGTTGTCACAGGAAAACTCAGGTTCTGCAAATCCTGCATTGTCCCAGCGGGAAACGATCCTGTCACGGATAAGCTTGTCAGACATAACTCCGCCTGCATATATCAGCGGAAGTTCTCCGTGAGCTGCTATGGCAAATTCTGTCATGCCTATCACTGTCTCTGCAATGAAATCAAGACAATAAGCAGCTGTGTTTTCTCTGGAGTCACCTTTTGCCAGAAGCTCTCTGCACTTGTTCTCCAGCCCTGAAAGACAGCAGTTTCCATTCTTTAACACAGGACGCAGTTTATAATGCTTGTCAGCATTGACTGCCAGCTTTTCAAGCTCCTGACCGCATGGAAATTTAAGTCCAAGCATAAGACCTGTCCGGTCAATAGCCTGTCCGGCCTTAAGATCAAGTGAGGAACAGATCTCGGAAATATTGAGTATTTTTTCACTGTCCGGCTCACACAGCAGACAATCTGTGGTTCCGCCGCTGACATGAAAAGCAATGAATCTTTTATCTATAAGATCCATCCTTCCGGCAGAATAAAGTGCAGCAAGAATATGACCTATCTGGTGTGATGTTTTGCAAACAGGGATCCTCCTGATAGCTCCGAAGCTTCTCGCAAAGCCCTCTCCGCAGAGAAAGCAGGGCATATACGATCCCTCAATATTCCGGGGACGCACAGAAGCAGCTACAGCTGCTATATCAGGACAGTGTTCCGAAAAAAGCTTTTCGATCATATCAGGAAGCTGCTTTGTGTGATGAAAAACCGCATCGCTCTGGCGCAGCCCAAGCTCCCCATCTTTTACAGGGAGAAGCTTTTTGGCCTGATAGATCTTATTGCTGTCACTGTCATATATAGCTGCTGATGTAGTATAATTACTGGTATCGATACCAAGAAATTCAGGCATTTTCTTCCTCTTTCTTGTTTCTGTCCCTTGAAAAGGCTCCGAGAACACCGTTTATAAAGGAAGTATCCTCCTGGTATGTATAAACCATGGAAAGCTTTATTGCTTCGCTTATGGCAGCATTCATGGGTGTATTGTCATCATATATCGATTCATAGAGAGCTATCCTGAGTATTGCCAGATTCAGCTTTGATATTCTGGAAATACTCCTTGAACGGCTGTATCCGGAAATGATATTGTCAAGCTCCTCAGCGTGTTCAAGTGTACCCTCAACTATCTTTTTGACCTCATCATTGACTGTGATCTCATCGATCTCCTCAGCTATAGCATAGAGCTCGTTGATATCATCATCACGCAGAAGCTGCTCAAAAACCAGCTTGAATGCGCTGTCTCGTATTTCACGTCTTGTCATTTACTATCTCCTTCTCAATTTTATTCAAAAACCACACCGCTTATCGTAACATTAACTCTTGCTACGGTCACGCCGGTCATATTCTGGATGTTCTCCTTAACGGCATTCTGCACGTCAAGTGCTACGCTGCGAGCTTTCTCACCGCTTTTGACCTTTATCCTGATATCTATAGCTGCAACATCCCCCATCATGCTTACTTTAATGGGGCCGTTTTTTCTGAGCCTGCTCATTGTATTGATCTCACCGCCAAGACCTGCCACGCCCTTTACATCCAGGGCGGCAAGTCTTGCAATGGTTATCATAACATCATCTGAAATTTTCAGCTTGCTTTTTACAGCTTCTTTTGATACGTCCATTTTTTTGACCTCCGTTCAACAGGTTAGAGTGCAAATATTTAACAATATATACGAAAACACTCCTTCTTTTATATTATATCAAAAAAAATCAGAATGTTCAACTACTTTACCTCAAAAATTCTGATATTTTCTGCAGAAACTTCAGATTCTCCCATGATTATCTCCTTTATAGATGCTGCCTGCGCTTTATCAAGGCCTTCTGTCCTTACTACGACCTTTGCAGTCTGACCGTCCAGGTAGGCTACACAGTCCTCAAAGCCCTGAGCTTTTACAAGTGACTCTATGGTACCCTCGCTTTCTATGAGCTTTGATACCTCTACAGCATCCAGCGCCTTCATAACAGCTTCATCCTCAGTAATATCGCCTCCGCCAATCATCATCTGAAGGGTCTGAACGGCTTCGTCACGGTTATTCATCTTATCAAGTCTTGCCTGAGCAAAATAATCTGCGGCTCCGTCTGCTTCAGCATTTACAAATTCTGTCTCTCCGTAGCTGACTATATCCTCGGCGCTGCTCTTATCTGCAGAAGCTTTTTTCTTCGGCGCAGGTGAAGCTGTATAGTTTATGTACACTGCAACTGCCAGCATAAGTGTAAGACAGCTCATGATTATCTGTTTCTTTCCGATTATAAGTGTTGGTTTTTTCATATTGATTCCTCTTTTCTGTATCATTCAAGTTTGGTAACGTATATTTTTCCGGCATTTATCCCAAGGGCAGCAGATACTGCTTTATATATCCTTTCTCTCACCGCCGGACTGTCACAGCCGGAACAGGCAATAACTGCCCCGGTTATCTCAGGAGTCCTTACTGTTTCTACAAGTGCATTTTTGTCACTGCCTCCTCCCACCATAACATATTTTTCCTCCTCATCATATCTGTTATCTGAACGGCTTCTTTTCGCCTCCTTTGCGTAGATATACTGCTCCTCACTCCCAACGGTAAGATACACGCTTACCCTGCCCGCACCTTCTATGCTGCTGAGAAAGCCCTCCAGCCGTTCTTCGGTATCACGGCAGAAAGCTGATACATCGATCTCCTCTCTGTTGCTGCAATTAATACTTTTCTTCTCCTGACCCGGAAGCAGCGACGAAATAAGTATCAGCAGCAGCCCGGCTGCTCCCAGCAATACAACAAGAAACATCCTTTTTTTCTCGCTGAGCAGCTCCTTCAGAATATTATCCGTTTTCATTTACTACCTCCGTATCCTGTCCGAGACTGCTCCTGACTATCTCTGCCGCCTTTTCAAAATCATCTGCTATAAGAATTACCCTATTAATTGATATGCTGCCGTCATCTGAAATATTAACATCTGTCTCTATTTTATAACAGGCTATGCCGGAAGAGTTGATCTGTCCAAGAAGAACCTCAGAAATATTATAGGAAATCTGCTTTCTCAGTGCATCGTTGTAAATAGCGGAAGCCTCTCCGAAACCTGATATATCATATTCATCCGGTGACGGCAGTTCAAGATCAAGTCCTCCGCTTATAAAAGGTGAAATGATCACTGCCGCAAATATAAGATCAAGCAGGACCTTCATCTGCTTCCTGAGTCTTGTTCCGGATGTGAGCCCTCCTATCAGACACACCCCCGCAGAAACGGCACATATTGCCGCAGCAGAATTTTTCAGATGCTCCATAATTCCTCCCGTCATATGCTCTGTATCACTATCCCGGTACATATTATAAGCATGACGGAATAGCAGATCAGTATACACTGAGCAATAGCAAGTCCGCTGTCAATGCCTTTCAGCAGCTTTACCAAAGGCTGAGCCGAAAACAGCTCCGCTGCCGCTGAACCTACCAGCATGACTGCTCTGAAGCATATCAGTTCGATTACCGGCGGCAGTATCATAACAGCAATAGCCAGACATCCGGCTGTGCCGACAGTTGAACCCATAAGCTCAAAGCTGCCTCTGACTGTAGAATAGGCATCAGATACAGCTCCTCCCACAAACGGAACAAAACCTGAGATCATAAATTTTATAGTCTTAGTACCTGCTCCGTCCGTTTTTGCAGCAAGCATCGATCTGAGGCCTGTAAAGCCCGTAAAAAGTGTCATTGAAGCTGTAACTCCCCAGATCACTATCTTTTTCAGAAGTGCAGTTATCCCTTCGACAGACCTCTCCGGGAAAACGCTCCCTGAAACAGAAAGTGCTGCCATTACACTAAGGACCGGCATCAGAAAACTCCGCACCGCAGCAGCAAATGCTGTAGATGCTCCAAGTATAAGCATACTGTATGTACCGCCGGTAACTGCCCCTCCGGCTGCAATAGTTATCCCGGCAAAAACAGGTACAAATACGAGCATAAATCCGCTTAATCTTTCTACTGCCTCCAGGGTACTGCTATAGGCTGTAAAAACAGCCGGAGTTATTGCAGCTGCTGCCGTCACAACACATATCGTATCAAATATCTGTCCGCTGCTGCCGAGTATATTTTCGGAAGTTCCTCTTACTGCGGCTGTAAACAGTATGACAGAAATAAGTATTCCAAGCAGCCTTAAAGGTGCTGCGAGCCGTTCTTTTGTTGATTCTGATATTTTGTCACGAAGCTCTGTAAATGTCATTCCGCTTATGTCACCATAGCTCCAGTCAATATCATAATCAGCAAGCATATCTTCAAGCTGCTCCTCTATTTCATGCTGTCCCTCATCGTAATCGGCAAAAGCCTTCTGTGGATTTACAACCAGCCAAACGGCTGTCAGCGCAAAAATTATTATTAATAGCTTTTTCATTTCTCAATTAAGTATCTCATTTATGTGTTCAAGCAGCGTCCTTACTATGGGAAGACTCATAAAGGCAAGTGCTCCCCTTCCCCATAATTCCGCAGCTGACGCTATTGCAGTTTCTCCGCTGTCAGTGCAGATATCACAGGTTATCTGAGTAAGAAAACATATTGCAGCGGCTTTGAATATTATCGACATATAGCTGTCCGGTATCCCGGCTTCTGAGAACATATCCCTAACTTCAGTTATCACCGGACGGACAAAGAGCATAAATCCGCTTATAACTCCGATACAGGCGGCAAGCGCTGTCAGCATCGACTGCTCTCTGCTGTATTGCCTGATAAGTACAGCCGCTATAGCTGAGCAAATACAGAACACAGATACGGAAAGACTGTTCTCTACCATAGCCCGAATACCGTTTTGACCGTTTCAAAGAGATTTCCTATCTCCTGTACTATGACCACAAGTACTACGATAAGCCCTGCAAGAGTAGTCATCATAGCCTGCTCCTCACGCTCTGCCCTTTTCAGGACCAGATTAAGCACCGCAACTATTATTCCGGTACCTGCTATCTTGAAAATGAGATCAATGTCCATGATTTTTTCCTTTCTTTATATTATCAGTATCCCTGCCATTACACCAAAGAGCGTCCCGACACTTCTGTATAAGCGTCCTTTTTTGTTTAGATCCTCTGTTCTTGCCGCTTCTATATCAGCTATCTCCTGTTCGAGCCTGTCTATTACTGCAAGCTGTCCGGCAATATCACTGGAACCAAGTTCATCTCCCAGATCATAAAGTATCCTTTTTTCATCGCTTTTATAGCTTTCACTGTCTACAGCATCATGCCACAAGCTGTGATAATCTGTCTCAGGCTCAAAGCGCTCAGGGAGCTTCCTGATAAATCCAAGACCCGAAAGACATTCCGTCCTTTTTAATTCCGACGAAAGACGATATACATCCATTCCTGTGCTTCTGATAAGAGAGGAGATATGCCTCAGAAGAGTACCTATGCTCCGGCTGATATCTCTGTCATGCCTGAGCTTTTCAGAGCCTGCCGCTCCGGCAGCTGCTCCTGCCGCTGAAAACAGTAATGCTGCCATTATTTTCAGGAGCATTTACAAGCCTCCTTATTTCACGGATTCTTGAAGGGAAACTGCTTCCCTCAAGTATAACTGCATGAGTGAATACTCCTTCACTGATGAGGGGAGCTGCTGCTTTTCTCCTGAAAATATCCTCATAGCTCTCTGCATGGATAGTTGCAGCAAATCTCACTCCAGAACCATATCCCCTGAGAATAGCTTCTGCATCATTTTCATCTGATATTTCATCGCAGAATATGATCTCCGGAGAAAGAGTTCTTATCGCCATGAGTATCCCTTCCGAGCGTGTACTGCCGGTCAGTATATCAGTAAGCTCTCCTACATCATTCTGAGGGATACCTCCGCTGCACGATGAGAGCTCATTTCTCTCATCGATAAGTACTGTTTTCATTCTGCTGCCACATATCCTGCAAAGGTCCCGAAGAAGCGTTGTCTTTCCGGAGTTTACCCCGCCGCATATAAGTACACTTCCTGCTCCGCTTCCTGTCTTCAGAAACAACTCTTCTGCACAGCCTTTAATGCTTCTTGATATACGGAAATTCAGACTGCTGTATTCAGTCAGCATCTGTCCTGAAGTCTCAGATACTCTTCCGGCTATTCCTACTCTGACTCCTCCTGACAGAACAATATATCCCTCCCGGAGCTCCTTTGAATAGCTGTGAAGTGAATAATGACAAAGACCGCTGACTATGTTCCTTACGTCATCTGCTGTTACTGATACACAGTTTTTGTCATGGCTGTCAGATACAAGACGGCCGTCTGCTGTAAGAAATCTTATCCGGTCAGGAAAGATAAATGCGGCTCCCCTTCCTGCATAAAGACGTATTTCTGTAAGACGGCTGAGCTTATCCCTCCCCACAGCCAGCATACTGCTCCTGATATCTGATGTCATATAGCCGCTTATAAGACTATATGGATCATTCTGTTCCATAGGCTGTCCCTCCTCTCAATCAATATTATTCATCAGGGACAGGCAATATGACAGATCATTAAAACTAAAAGTCCCGGAGCATCTGTGTTATACTCCGGGACTTTATCTGATATGCTGTTTTTTAATCTACCGATTTAAGTGATTCGGCCATATTTATCTTTTCAAGCTTTCGTGTCATAAAAAGATCTACTATAAAATTGAAAACAAAGGTCAGTATAATACTGTAAACAAAACTAAGCGGTTCTATCCTGACTTTGAAAGAGACAAGGTCTACTACGATCTGAGCCATGATAAAACGATGCAGAAGTATTCCAAGACCGATACCTACTGCTGAACCTATTGCTGTAAGAACGATATTTTCCCTTAGTACATAGGCAGATGTCTCATTACGGAAAAATCCCAGTACCTTTATGGTAGCTATCTCCCGTATCCTCTCAGTTATATTTATATTTGTAAGGTTGTAAATGACTATAAAAGCAAGTCCGGCTGCACTTGCGATAACAAGCAGTACAATATAGTTGAGACTGCTCATCATATTTGCCATTCTCTCCTTGAAATCCTGATATATTACTGTGGTATTTACATCCTTGTTCTTTGAGATACCCGCTGAAGCCTCATAAACATCGCTTCCGTCAGGAAAATTCACAAAGGCAGCGTTATACACCGCCGGTTCTCCAAGCTGCTGCTGATAGGTCTCAGGTGAAATAAAAATGTAATTGTATACATGATTCTCAAAGACTCCTGTGACCTTAACATGAATCTCACGCATACTGTTATCACGAAGAGTTATCTCATCGCCCAAATCAGCACTGTATCTTTCCATTATACTATTGCTTACAATAGCTTCACCTGCTGACGGAGCATCTATGCTTTTCCCATTCACAGACCTGAAATGCATAAAACTGTTTATCCCGTCATAGCTCTCCGGTATCATAAGATCAATACTCTTGACCTTATTGCCGTAGAGAAGATCCCAGCTGCTATCACGATAAAACAGATATTCCTTTGCATCAGACTCAAGCTGAGTTCTGACTCCATCGGGGATATCACCATTTTCTGTATTATTGAACATAATTGAAGAATCAGCTACAAGTATTTCGTTATACTGGTCATCAGCGAATCCGGCAATAGAATCCTTAAGTCCGAAGCCTGCCAGCAGAAGCGCCATGCATCCGCTTATACCTGTTATCATCATAAAGAATCTCTTCTTATAACGGAAAATATTTCTCAGTGACACCTTATGCAGGAATTTTAATCTGTTCCAGAAGAACGGTATCCTTTCAAGAAGAACTCTCTTTCCCGCTTTAGGAGCTTTCGGTCTCATAAGTCCTGCGGAATTCTCTGAAAGCTCATAGCGGCAGGTAAGCCATGTTACTCCCATAGAGCAGATAAGCGATACCAAAACTGCTGTAGCAGCAAGCTTTATATCAAAAACAAATCTCATGGGGATAGCAATGTACATAAGCTTGTATGTTATCCAGATAACTCCCGGAAACAGGAATATCCCTACTGTATATCCGAGAATACATCCTATCGCCGCAGCACTTCCGGAATAAAACAGATACCGCCCCATTATTGAAATATCAGAATATCCAAGCGCCTTGAATATACCTATCTGTGTACGCTGCTCCTCGACCATTCTGCTCATTGTCGTCATACATACAAGAGCGGCTACAAGTATAAAAAATATGGGGAAAACTCTTGCGACCTGCCCGACTATCTCTGAATCATTTTCAAAGCAGGCATATCCTATATTGGTGTTTCTGTCAAGAACATAGGTCCTGGGAGCTTCTCCGGCAGGCATCCCCATTCCTTCCATAAGCTTTGTCTTGCTCTCAGCAGCCTGAGCAGCCGCCAGCTGCTCCCACTTTTCACGGCGTTCATCAATATAATCATCGTACTTATCAGAATATATCCTGTAATCCTCGTCGAATTTCACATAGATATCAGTGAATCTCTCCATATTGAAGGCTTCCGGAAGTACATAGATGAATCCGCTCACAGAACCGTTTCCTATGGATGTTGTACCACGTTCAAAATTCACATAGCAGGGAGAGTAAACCGTTCCCACGACTGTGAACGACCTCTCATTCAGAGAGCCAAGCGTATCCTCACTATTTATATCCGCAGCATAGACTTTTCCGCCAATATCCGGAAGCTTATTCATCTCAGCATCAATAACACATTCATCCGGAGACTGAGGCAGCCTTCCGCTGACCACCTCCAGTCTATTTACATTTTTCGTAAGAGAATGTGTCCTCAGTACATTCTCTTTGGCGTTTTTGTAGTTGTATATCACATCAAGCTCATATGCAGCTTCCGCTGCCCTTACATCATCTTCCGCTCCCAGAGCAGCTGCATCTTCCTCCGTCCATCCGGCAGAGGATAGCAGTCTCATATCAAAGAACTCATGCTCATCCATGAATGTTCCTACTGTATTTATCATAGCAGGTGTTGTGATACGAACTCCGGAAAAGAAGCCGACTCCAAGAGCTATTATCGCAAGTATGGCAAGATATCTTCCAAGTGTGCCGTGTATCTCCCTGACTGCGGCTTTTTTCATTACTGATCTCATTGTATCACCACTCTATATCGGAAACATCTTTGATGCTCTCATTTTTCCTTACACCGGATATCGTTCCGCTCTTTACAGTGATTATCCTGTCTGCCATTGCAGAGATAGCCTGATTATGAGTGATAACAACAACAGTTGTTCCGGTGGAGCGGCAGGTATCCTGAAGCAGCTTGAGCACTGCTTTTCCTGTATTATAATCAAGAGCACCTGTAGGCTCATCGCATAAAAGCAGTTTCGGATTCTTCGCAAGAGCTCTTGCAATGGCTACACGCTGCTGTTCTCCGCCCGATAGCTGCGCCGGGAAATTCAGCATCCTGTCAGCAAGTCCGACCTGTTCAAGAACCTTTGCCGCATCAAGAGGATCTTTACATATCTGAGCAGCAAGCTCCACATTTTCAAGAGCTGTAAGATTCTGGACAAGATTGTAGAACTGGAATACAAATCCCACATCATATCTTCGGTATGCCGTTAGATCACGCTTTCCAAGCTTTGAAATATCCTTCCCGTCAAGGATGACATTTCCCGATGTCAGATTATCCATGCCGCCAAGTATATTCAGGATCGTCGTCTTTCCTGCACCGGAGGCTCCTACAATAACACAGAACTCTCCTTTTTCTATCTCAAAATTAACGTCATTCAGAGCTGATATTTCTACTTCGCCTGTTTTGTACACCTTCCTGACGTTTCTGAATTCTACAAATGCACTCATACTATCTTCCTTTGGATCAGTTTTTTACTTTTAAATGATAACCTATTTTTGCATTTATGTCAAGAAAAAACGGACTGCTGCCAGTCCGCTCAGACTTATATTATGATATCTGCTTTTTCCTTTGGGGAACACTCCTCGAAATAGTGATCCTCTGCAGGGAAATATCTCTCGTTATATTTTTTGAGGATAGCCTCGCTGTCACCGATATAGCCGTGTCTTTTCAGCACTCTTTCAAGACGCTCTTCCTTAGAGACATCTATGTATACTGTTACGTCAAATGCTCCTTCAAGCTCGCTGCGGAGCAGGAATACTCCTTCTACAATTACGATGCTGCCGGCCGGGATATCAGATAAAACGGTTTTATAGCTGTCATTCTCTTTATCGTAAAGCTCTATAGGTTCCAGTGACCTGCCTTCCCTTATAGGTGAAATGACCTCCCGCATAAAATAGTCGTAGCGCCACTGAAGATAATAATACTGCTCCCACTGAGGATAATCATCGTTGTACCGCACTGCTCTCGGATGTATCATATCGTCTATATGAAAAACAGCTGCATTATATCCCTCTGACCTGAGCTCCTTTTCAAGCGTATCCGAGATCGTGCTCTTTCCGGCTCCACCGGCTCCGTCTATTCCGACTATAAGTGTTCGTTCTCTGTTATATCGACTGATTATTAAATCTGTTATTTTCTTTGATTCCATAGCTTCTCCTTAAATGTTTATTTTCTATATATTACCATGTAATCCCGTTTCTGTCAACTCAGACAAAAAATCCTGCCGGATTTATGTACAGCGCTTATATAGAAGTATATAAGTATTTATTGAGGAAAACCCTTTTGAAAAAGGGTTATTCCTCAAACTCCTTTCCTAAAACTTCC